>ERZ827440.393-NODE-393-length-63909-cov-6.745607_pt1 | contig 63909 bp, 69 predicted proteins | sample MGYA00519774_ERZ827440 | MGnify/ENA primary metagenome ERZ827440 (study PRJEB31778, sample SAMEA3449302) | human gut metagenome | biome: human gut; feature: human-associated habitat; material: faeces | place: United Kingdom | collected 2010/2012 ... | reverse complement strand
ACGAAGAAGAAGAGATAATAGAAGCTAACAATGAAGAAGAGATAATGACTGCTAACAATCAAAATGTTAACAATCCAAATGAAGATAACGAGGAAGAAGATAACGAAGAAGAAGAGATAATAGAAGCTAACAATGAAGAAGAGATAATGACTGCTAATAGTACTACAACAAAAGAAGCGTTAAGGGAGCACGTAAATGCTATAAAGGGTCGTATAGAGGATAGTATAAGAGCTGCCTTTAATGAAGCTGTTATTGCTAACGGAAGGTCTATGTCTGTGGAAGATGCAACGACGTTTGCTAAAAATATAACAGACAGTGTAAGTGAAGAGGTATTTAAAGACATTGTTATTACTAGGAAAGGAAATATAATTACATTGTCTGCAACCGGAGAAGTACCAGGTATGTTTTGGGGAACAAATTCTCATACGGAGAAAGCAACTATAAATGTGGATGAGTTTGTGAAGAATCTTAATGAAGAATCGATAAAAAATGAAGTTAAAACAGAGATAGGGGTCATAAAAGAGGCAATTAAAACCAATTTTAGAGAAAAAGTAAGATCAAGATCTGTAGAGTATACAAATGCTGATTTGCCTATAGTTATAGAAAATTTGGCTGAGTACGTGGAGGAAATAGAAAATACAAATGACTCGGTTGTTAAATCTGTGTCTGAAGATAAAAAATTAGTGACGGTGGTAAGCGAGATTGATGGTACTGTGAAAGAGTCTATTGATTTAGAAAAATTTGTAAATGAACTTAACACCCAAGCGCGAGAAAAGCGTATGCAAGGTATAAGGAATTTAGCGGAAGATTGTCCAGGCAGTCTTAAGAAAAATATGCTAAGGGAGAAATCTAAACAATGGATTGACAACTGTATTTTATATGAAATAGAAACAAAAATATGTGAAAATTATGAGCAGAATGCAACAGAAGAGGTTGAGAATATATCTGAAGTACCAGAGGGAGATCAAAGAAGAATTGCGCTCAATTTAGCTGCAAACATCGAAGGTAATTTTGGAGGAATATTAAAAGATATAGAAGAGAATGAAGATAATTATGTTATTAAAGCACAATATATTGCTGGAACTACTAAATGCTTTGTTACAATTGCGGCGAAAGACAGAAGTGGAAAGATTATAGAACACACAGAAGAAATAGATATGAAAAAAGAAATACAAAACAGGCTCAGTTCTTATAAGCTTAATTACGATATGTTTTTTAATGGTACAGCAACTGAACAGGCTGAGTATTTGTTAGAAACTTTAAGCAAGATTGAAACTTTAGATGAAATTGAAAATGTAAAAGATATTAAAGATAATTTGACTGACCTAGCAAACCAGATAGTTATAAAGGCGGAGAACTATAAAAAAGGTGAGCATATAAAAAAGGGCGTATTAGATAAAAATATTGATTACAAAAGTGCTGGTTTGTTTACTTCTTTAAAAGGTGATACAAAAGCAATAGGTAAAGACGATAACGTAGTGGTAACAGAGAATGCACCTTTAGTTTTATCAGGCAATTGGAAGTATGGAGAAGGCGTTGGGTCAGAAGGTTTGCATAAAATACTGTCTTTTTATGAGCAAAGCTTAAATTATTAAGAGAGGTCCCCTCAGTACTGCTGAGGGGACTTTAATTTTGATTGAAAATAAAAAAGGTATTGACAAGTTATTTGTATCATGATATAATAATCAAAAGTAAAAAATATTAGCTGGTGTAGCTCAGTTGGTAGAGCAGCTGATTTGTAATCAGCAGGTCGGGGGTTCAAGTCCGTCCACCAGCTCCAACTTTTTATATTATGGGAGATTTCCAGAGCGGCCAAATGGGGCAGACTGTAAATCTGTTGTCTATGACTTCGGTGGTTCGAATCCACCATCTCCCACCAACATTTAGGAGGTCTGCTTATAAGCAGGCTCTTTTTATTTTTGTTATTTTTCTGGACGAAATTTTATTAATAGTTTAAAATATAATTTAGATTTTCATTTTGCAGTTGGGAGGAGTTAAAAATTAACAGACAAAAAGTAGAAAAAGCTATTTTTGATTTATTGATTGCGCTAGGAGAAGATGAAGATAGAGCGGGGCTTCGAGAAACGCCTAAAAGAGTTGCTAAAATGTACGAAGAGTTACTTTCTGGAATGAATTCAACCCCTTGTGACCATTTGAAATTTTTTGATGAACCAGAGTGTACCTCAGGAATAATTGTCATCAAGGATATTCCTTTATATTCGATTTGTGAACATCATTTGTTACCGTTTATTGGAAGAATTAGCTTGGCTTACATACCTAAAAAAGAGAAAATAATAGGATTGTCAAAGTTTGCGAGAATTGTGGACTGCTTTGCCAAAAGACTACAAGTTCAGGAGCGGTTGACAAATCAGATAGCGAAATTTATTTATGAAAAAGCAGAAGCAGAGGGAGTGATTGTACAAGCAGAGGCAGAACATTTGTGTATGACGATGAGAGGGGTTAAAGCCGCAGGTGCTAAGACTAAAACGTTAGCGTTTTATGGCTCGTTGAAGAATGACTTGCAAAAGAGAACCGAAGCGTTAAATATGTTAGAAAGAGGACTTTAGTACCTATGAAAATTTTTGAAGCAGGTAAGTTTACATTAAATTTAAGCAAAAAAACCTATGTAATGGGAATTTTAAATGTTACACCAGATTCTTTTTCCGATGGAAACAAGTGGTTTAATATTGAATCAGCAGTTGGTCACGCGTTACAAATGAAGAACGACGGAGCTGATATAATTGACATTGGAGCCCAGTCAACACGACCGGGCCACACAAAGATAACTCCGCAAGAAGAGCTGATGCGATTGATGCCAGTTTTGAAAGTTTTAAAAGGGCGAATTAACGTGCCAATTTCTGTGGATACTTTTTATCCTGAAGTGGCAAAAGAAGCGTTGAATGAAGGTATAGATATCATAAACGACGTAAATGGCTTTAAAAATGAGGAAATGATGAAAGTCGCAGCGAAAAGTAACTGTGGTTGTATAGTTATGCATGACGGAACTAATGCTCAAATGAAAAATTTTTTTGATTTGCAGCTGAATAAAATGATTGAAAATGATATTTCTCAAAGCAGAATTTGTTTTGACCCGGGGATTGGATTTGGCAAGACTTATGAAGAAAATCTTTATGTAATTAAAAATTTAAAAAAATATGTGATAAAAAATGTTCCTATGTTAGTTGGCGCGTCGAGAAAAAGGGTGATAGGAGCTCCATGCGGCAATCCGCCTTTTATAGAAAGAGTGCCGGGAACAATTGCGGCACATACGATAGCGATTTTAAATGGTGCTAATATAATTAGAGTGCACGACGTGAAAGAAGCTGTTCAAGCGGCGAAAGTTGCAGACGCGATTTTGAAATCTAGTTTGGAGGGCTGAGTTTTGGATAAAATTATTATAAAAGGTCTTAAAATATTTGCGTATCACGGAGTAAATCCGGAGGAAAAAGTGATTGGACAAAATTTTGTTTTGGATATTACCGCGTACAAAAATTTGAAGAGAGCTGGGAATACAGATAATATCGACGATACGGTAAGTTATGCAAAAATATTAAAAACAGCGGTTAAAGTTTTAAACGAAGACAAATACGATTTATTAGAAAAAGTTGCGCAAAGAGTTGCCCAGCAGATATTTTTAGAGTTCAACTCGATAGAATCAGTAGATATTTGCCTAAAGAAACCTGAAGCACCAATTAAAGCGGAATTTGATTATGTTGCAGTTGAGATTTTTAGAACGAGAGATGATTTTTAATGAAAGAAGCAGTTCTTGCGCTTGGTACAAACTTATTTGACCGAGAAAAAAATTTGAAAAGTGCTATAGACTCGTTGCAAAGACTACCGGAAACTGTAATTGAACAGATTTCTTCAATTTACATAACTAAGCCATTTCAAGCGCCGGATAAACAAAATGATTACTTGAATTGTTGCGTAAAAATAAAAACGAATTTGTTACCAGAAGTGCTTCTCGGAGGCTGTTTAGGAATAGAAGCAGCGATGGGGAGAATACGATCATATAAAAACGCGGCAAGGATAATTGATATAGATTTACTGCTGTACCAGGATGCTTCTATTTGCACGGAAAATCTGATTTTGCCTCACCCCAGAATAAAAGAACGCGCATTTGTTATGGTGCCATTGAGAGACTTATATGAAAGTAAGGTGGCGCTTGGTTTTGACTTTTGCAAAGCACTAAATGAAATAAATGTAGAAGGTGTTTTGATTTATAAAGAAGATTTTAATATTAAAAAAAATGTAAACAATTTGCGATAATGTGAATATGATTTACCAAAGGCAACTAATAGATAAGATTAAAAACTAAAAGGAAATCTCGGTGGCAAATTAAGAAAATTTTTGAATTTTTTCAAAAAATTCGAAAAAAGTGTTGACAGATTTAAAAAGATGGGGTATTATTAATAACATCGCCGGTGAGTTTTTTTAGTAAATGGCGATGCTATTGTGGGAGCATAGCTCAGCTGGGAGAGCATCTGCCTTACAAGCAGAGGGTCACAGGTTCGAGCCCTGTAACTTCCACCACAGATGGCCCGGTAGTTCAGCTGGTTAGAACGCCAGCCTGTCACGCTGGAGGTCGACGGTTCGAGCCCGTTCCGGGTCGCCATTTGTGCTTCTGTAGCTCAGTCGGTAGAGCAGAGGACTGAAAATCCTCGTGTCGATGGTTCGATTCCGTCCGAAGGCACCATTTGATTTTGCGGATGTAGCTCATCTGGTAGAGTGCCACCTTGCCAAGGTGGAGGTAGCGAGTTCGAGCCTCGTCATCCGCTCCATTTTTAAAAAAGTAGTTTTTGTTGGCGCCATAGCCAAGTGGTAAGGCATGGGTCTGCAAAACCCTGATCCCCAGTTCAAATCTGGGTGGCGCCTCCAGCTTTAAGAGAGTTCTCATGCCGTGTGAGGACTCTTTATTTATAGATGAGTACTGAAATGATTGTATTTCACGTAGCTAAACGAAATGTTTATGAAAACAGTTTAAACTCAGGTTTTTACGGTTAAAGAAAGATGAATTTATTCACTGCTCAACTTTAAAAATTTAGTTGAAGTAGCAAATGATAATTAAAAAATGATAGAAGAGGATTTAATTGTTTTATATAGATGCGAAGAAATTGAAAAGTAAAATTAAGTGAGAAAAAAGACGGACTGAAGGAATAGAATTTCCGCATATATATGGATTAATAAATTTGGCTTCAGTAATAAAAGCGGTTAATTTTTTAAAAGACCAAAGTGGAAAGTTTTATTTGCCTGTGGGGCTTATGGAATATAAAAATTAGATGATTAAAATAGCAATAATTTTTTATATATTTGAAAAATTAAATTAAGGAGTGTCAATATGGCTATTGAAAAAACTTATATTATGCTAAAGCCTGATTGTATTAAAAGAGGTTTGATGGGAGAAGTAATTTCTAGAATAGAAAAAAAAGGGTACAAAATTACTGATGCAAAAATGCTGAATTTAGACGAAAAAATTCTTCGTGAACATTATGCACATATTGCAGACAAACCATTTTTCCAAGAAATAGTTTCTTATATGACATCTGGACCGGTTTTAGCAATGATTGTTGAAGGTGAGAATGCAGTAAAAGGAATGCGTATTTTAATGGGCGCGACTAAATTTGAAGAAGCAACAGCAGGGACAATTCGAGGAGACTACGCATTTTGTACTTCGGAAAATATTATTCATGGGTCAGACTCGATTGAAAATGCGAGAATTGAAATAAAAAGGTTTTTTAACTAAATAAAAATGCGCCGCACTATACCGTGCGGCGCTATTTTTTATTTTAATAAGTCAGACATATTATATAGTCCAGCAGATTTTGACAAAAGAAAAATGGCAGCATTAATGGCACCAACGGCAAAAATTCCTTTTGACTGAGCAGTGTGAGATAAAGTTAAAACTTCATCTTTGCCAGCGAAAATGACATCATGTTCGCCGACAATAGTGCCACCACGAATGGAATGAATTCCAATTTCTTTGTTGCTTCGAGGCTCTCTTTTAGAATGTCTTTCGTAAACGTAGCTTAAGTTTTGATTATTAACAGAATTTATAGCATTTGCAATCATCAAAGCAGTTCCACTAGGCGCATCGATTTTTTTATTGTGATGCTTTTCAATTATTTCAATATCAAAATTTGAACCGAGAACTAAAGCAGCTTTTTTTGCAAGTTCGATTAAAAGATTTATTCCAATAGACGTATTTCCAGAAAAGAAAATAGGAATTAATTTCGATGCGTCTTTGATTTTAGTAATTTGTTCATCAGTAAATCCTGTGGTGCATATTACAATTGGCATTTTTTTGTGAATTGCAAAATTTAAAAGTGAATTAAGTAAAGCTGGATTAGAAAAATCAATGATTACATCTGCGTCTACGTTAATTTCATTTGGAGAATTAAAAGTTGGAAAATTGCTAGTGCTACTGAAATTTTTACTGATTCCAGCAACAATAGTGCAATCATTTCGCTCAGAAATAACTTGGGTTAAAGTACCCCCCATTTGTCCGCTGGAGCCGCTTAATATAATTTTAGTCATTTTTATACTTCCTATCTAAAAATTTATCTGTTAATAAGACCAAAGTTTTTCATGGCCGTAATTAAATTCTCTTTATTTTTGGCAGAGAGAGAAACAAGAGGCAGTCTGCAGTTTCCACAATCAAATCCGAGCAGATTCATGGTTTCTTTTACAGGAATTGGATTAACGTCGCAAAATAGCATATTCATCAGGTCATTTGCTTTAAAAAATAAATCTCTAGCTTCAGACAATTTACCATCGAAGTATTTTTGATTAATTTCATGACATTCGAGAGGGCAAACATTTGCAAAAACAGAAATAACACCGAGACCACCAAGCGATAAAATAGGAATAATTTGGTCGTCATTTCCGGAATAAACAGCGAGATTATCTCCGCAAAGCGAAATAGTTTTAGCAATAGAGGAAATATCTCCGTTGGCCTCTTTTACAGCTACGATATTATGGTGCTTAGAAAGCTCTAAGTAAGTTTCCGGACGGATAGAAACGCCGGTACGCGAAGGAACATTATACAAAATTATCGGTAAATCCACATTATCAGCAATGTAAGTATAATGCTCAATTAGGCCTTTTTGCGAGGTTTTATTATAATAAGGAGTAACAATCAAAAGTGCGTCAACACCGAGATTTTGCGCTGCTTTTGACATCTTAAGAGCATGTTCAGTATTGTTGCTACCAGTGCCGGCGATAACAGGAATTCTTCCAGCGACTTTTTCTACAGTGTATTTAATTACAGCATATCGCTCATCCTCGCTCATTGTGGCAGCTTCACCGGTTGTTCCGCAAGTAATTATCGCGTCGGTTTTATTTTTTATTTGAAATTCGATTATTTGGCCTAAAGCATCAAAATTTATGTTTCCATCATCAAGCATAGGAGTAACGATGGCCACTCCGGAACCTTTAAATATAATTTTTTTCATAAAAGTGTCTCCTATATGTAAAAATTTAATCAAAGAAACCTTTTGCACAAAGCAATTCAGCCATTAGAACAGCACCACCAGCAGCACCGCGAATAGTGTTGTGTGACATACAAACAAATTTTACATCATATTGAGAATCTGCGCGCAAACGTCCAATAGAAATTGCCATACCATTTTCAAGCTCTCTGGCGCTGCGGATTTGAGGTAAAGATGGGTCATCGAAGTAATGCAAAAATTGTTTTGGAGCACTTGGAAGATTTGGTCCATCAGGCAACCCTTTGTATGTTTGCCAACGAGAGATGATCTCATCTAAAGATGGTGGATTTTTAAAAGAAGCGAAAACCGCAGCAGAATGACCGTCACTTACAGGGACTCTAATGCACTGGGTGGTGATATTGGGGGAAACAGCATTTTTTATTTCGCTTTGAGAAATTTTGCCCCAAATTTTCATAGGTTCGCTCTCAGACTTTTCTTCTTCACCGCTGATGTAAGGAATGATATTATCCACCATTTCCGGCCAGCGTTCAAAAGTTTTTCCTGCGCCAGAAATAGCTTGGTAGGTACACGTAAGAACATTTGTAACACCAAAATCAAGCAGAGGATGAATTGCAGGAACATAGCATTGCAAAGAGCAGTTTGATTTAACCGCGATGAATCCTTTTTTTGTGCCGAGACGTTTTCTTTGACTAAAAATAATTTCCATATGTTCAGGGTTAACTTCAGGAATAATCATAGGAACATCGGGTGTAGTTCTATGTGCGCTGTTGTTAGAAATTACCGGACATTCGGCCTTTGCATACATTTCTTCGAGGGCTCTAATTTCATCTTTTTTCATATTGACAGCGCAAAATACAAAATCCACAGAGTCCACAATTTTTTTCATATCGCCCACAGCATCGTAAACGGGCATATTTTTTACTTTTTCTGGAATATTGTTAGACATAGCCCATCGACCGTTTAAAGCCTCAGAATAAGTTTTCCCAGCAGAACTTTTGCTGGCAGCGAGTATTGTTATGTTAAACCAAGGATGCTCAGCGAGTAAAGTGATAAAACGTTGTCCTACCATACCGGTAGCACCTAAAATTCCAACATTATACTTTTTCATAAAAATGTTTCAAAAGCTAAAAAGCTCAGAAATAGCCTGCCTTTCGTAAAATTATAAAATATTGATGGAAATCGGTTGTAAACTATGAGTCAATAAAATATAATTAAGTTTGTTGATGATTTGATTTGCATATAAAATTCTTTAAAAATAATATAGCATTTTTCAAATATAGTGTCAATTTTAAACTTAATAGGTATGAAAGGGGAATAGATTTTGAAGACGAAAGACTTTTTTTACGAGTTACCAGAAGAATTAATTGCGCAAGACCCACTTGAAAAAAGAGACCATTCTAGATTGATGATTTTAAACAAAAGCACAGGGCAAATATTACATAAACATTTTTATGACATAATAGATGAACTTATGCCAGGAGATTGCCTAATTTTAAATGATTCTAGAGTATTGCCTGCACGGATTTATGGAAAAAAAGAAGATACTGGTGCGATGGTTGAGTTTTTACTTTTAAATAGAAAATCTAAAAATATTTGGGAAACTTTAGCAGGGCCAGGGAAAAAAGCTAAGCCGGGAGCAAAGTTTATTTTCGGAAATGGAATTATGAAAGGTGAAGTTTTAACAGTAACGTCAGATGGAAATAGAATAGTTCAATTTTTTTGCGAAGAGAATTTTTATTCAGCGCTGGATAAAATTGGACAAATGCCACTTCCACATTATATAACTCACGAGTTAAAGGATAAAGAGCGCTATCAAACAGTCTACTCACGAGAATTAGGTTCAGCAGCAGCTCCAACAGCTGGGCTGCATTTCACAAATGAACTTTTAGAAAGAATAAAAGCAAAAGGCATAAAAATCGGTTTTGTAACACTTCATGTAGGGCTGGGGACATTTCGGCCGGTAAAAGTGAAAAACGTATCAAAACACAAGATGCACAGTGAACATTTCGAAGTTCCAAAAGAAACAGCAGATCTCATAATTGAAACAAAAAGAAATGGTGGAAGGGTTGTTTCTGTGGGCACGACGAGTTGCCGAACACTGGAATCTATGTTTAAAAATGAAGGTAAAGTAGCGCCTTGCGATGGTTGGACGGACATTTTTATTTACCCTGGTTACAAATTTAATGTGATTGACGCATTAATAACCAATTTTCACTTGCCGGAAAGTACATTGATTATGTTGGTGTCGGCTTTTGCCGGAAGAGAAAAGACTTTGAACGCATACAAAGAAGCTGTTACTGAAAGATATAGATTTTTCAGTTTTGGAGATGCAATGTTCATACGATGAAAGGAGAAGTTTTTTAGTGTACAAGTTGATAAAAACTCAAAAAAATGCCCGCAGAGGAGAATTTGTAACGCCACATGGAACGATACAAACGCCAGCATTTATGAACGTAGCAACGTGTGGAGCCATAAAAGGGGCGGTTTCTGCTCTTGATTTAGCGAATATAAAATGCCAAGTGCAACTTTGTAATACATATCATTTACATCTGCGACCGGGTGATGAAGTTGTAAAAAAGCTTGGTGGAATTCACAAATTTACACATTGGGATGGCCCAATATTAACAGACAGTGGAGGTTTTCAAGTTTTTTCTTTGTCAAAACTGAGAAAAATAAAAGAGGAAGGGGTGTATTTTTCATCGCATATAGATGGCAGAAAAATTTTTATGGGCCCGGAAGAAAGTATGCAAATACAATCCAATTTGGGTTCAACAATTGCAATGGCCTTTGATGAGTGCGTAGAAAATCCCGCAGAGTATAGTTATGCAAAAGATTCGTGTGAACGCACTGTAAGGTGGCTTAAACGCTGCAAAGATGAGCTGCAAAAATTAAATTCATTGGATGACACGATAAATAAAAAACAAATGCTTTTTGGAATAAACCAAGGCAGTACGTATGCAGATTTGCGAATTGAGCATATGAAAAAAATCCGAGAATTAGGGCTGGATGGTTATGCAATAGGTGGGCTAGCGGTAGGAGAAACCGCACAAGAAATGTATGCAACAATAGAAGCTGTTGAACCACATATGCCGCAAGAAAAAATTAGGTATTTAATGGGAGTGGGAACGCCTGTAAACATTTTAGAAGGGGTTTATCGAGGTGTAGACTTATTTGACTGCGTAATGCCAGCAAGAAACGCTCGGCATGGAAATTTATTCACATGGACAGGGACAGTTAATATTTTAAATTCGAAGTATGAGCTTGATGATTCACAGTTAGATTTAGAGTGTGACTGCCCAACGTGCAAAAATTTTTCAAAAGCGTATCTAAGGCATCTTTTTAAAAGTGGAGAAATGCTCGGTATGCGACTGGCTGTAATGCATAATCTTTATTTTTATAATTCTTTAATGGAAAAAATAAGAGAATCATTAGATAACGATGGTTTTGATGATTTTTATAATAAATTTAAACAAATTTTATCTCAAAGAATTTGAATACTGCTTGCAATGAAGGGAAAAAATTGATATAATCAAAATGTTAAATTTTTGGAGGTGCTAAAATGAGCGCAGAAGGTTCAGCAGGTTTAATGAATGTGGTAATAATGTCAGTTCTTTTGGTGGGAATGTATTTTTTGATGATACGTCCGAGTACAAAAAGAAAAAAACAAGAAGACGAAATGAGAAATAATATTCAAATCGGAGATGAAATTACTACTATTGGTGGAATAATTGGTCGTGTAGTGGCAATTAAAGACGATAATGAATCATTTATCATTGAAACAGGTGTGGATAGAAGCAAAATAAAAATAAAAAAATGGGCAATTGCTTGTTGCGATACGCCGAAAGAAAACAATCAAGCAAAATAAATGTATATTAACGTATCTTTTTGAATATTGATTAGATAAATTTACTTTTAAAATTATAGACTAAACAATATTTAGGAGGTATGATTTTTGAGGCACGATAAATCAAATAACAAGAATGCAGATTTTAATATTGCTTTAAAAGCAATATTGTTTGGAGTGGCAGTTGGTGCTGCGATATGTGCAGGATTTTTATTTTTATTCGCATTTTTGTTCGTAGCAGTTAAATCTATTCCACAGTTTATGATACAATCTGTAGCGATATTTTGCTCGGCTATTGGAGCTTTTGTTTCTGGGTACGTTTCAATTAGAATTTATCGATCTAAAGGTCTTGTTTATGGTGCTTTTGCCGGTTTTTTATTATTCGCAATTATTACACTTATTGCGTTTATAATTTCGAGAGATAAATTTACATACATAACGCTTATGAGGCTTTTGATAATGGTATTTTCGGGCGCCGTTGGTGGAGTTTTGAGTGTAAATAAAAAAAGACGTAAATAAAGTAAATAAATTTGAATTTTTATATTGACTATGGTATAATCTGTGTTAGTTTATTGAAAAAAGAGGTGTGTTTTGATGAAACATGTAAAAACATTAAATAAAGCAAATTTAAAAGAGAGCGCAGCAAAAGGCGGTTGTGGAGAGTGTCAAGCTTCTTGTCAGTCAGCATGCAAAACTTCCTGCACGGTTGCTAACCAAAAATGCGAAAAGTAAATTTTGTTGTTGAATTTATTTAACTTTAGGGGTGGAAGTTAATTCTTTCCGCCTCTATATTTTATTGCGATTTACAGAAGTTAAAATTAGATTTAGGTAGGAGCAAGTAAATTTATGATACACAAATATAAATTAAATGGATATAACATTGTTTTAGATGTAAACAGTGGTGCAGTGCATGTTGTGGATGATTTGGCGTATGAAATTTTAGATTTTATCGATGAAAATATGGCAGAAACTCTGAGTGATGATATAGTTGAGAAGTTGAGCGAAAAATATGACAGAAATGAAATTCTGGATACATATTCGGAGCTATACGAGCTGTATAATAATGGACAGTTATACACTAAGGATGAGTACGAAAAATTTGCTTCAATGATGGTAAATTCACCGGTTAAATCGATGTGCCTAAATATTTCTCACGATTGCAATTTGCGCTGTGAATACTGTTTTGCGGCGAAAGGAGATTTTGGCACAGGCAGAGAATTAATGCCTTTTGAGACAGCAAAAAAAGCGATAGATTTTCTTATAGAAAAGTCTGGCAACAGGCATAATTTAGAGGCAGATTTTTTTGGTGGAGAGCCTTTAATGAATTTTGACGTTGTAAAAAAGACTGTTGAATACGCCAGAAGTATCGAAAAAGAGCATGATAAAAATTTTAGATTTACAATTACGACAAATGGACTTTTGTTGACAGACGACAAAATTGATTTTATTAACCGAGAAATGTCGAATGTGGTGCTCTCTCTTGACGGACGTAAGGAAGTCAATGATAAACTCAGGGTATCGCCAAACGGAAGCGGTTCTTATGACGTAATTGTGCCAAAGTATCAGAAATTGGTAGCGGAACGCGGTGATAAAGACTATTATGTGAGAGGAACTTTTACAAAAAATAATCTGGATTTTACGAAAGACATAATAAAAATGTCAGAATTGGGATTTGATCAGCTTTCAATCGAGCCGGTGGTTTCTGATACAAAACTTGATTATTCTATAAAAAAAGAGGATCTGCCTCGAGTTTTTGAAGAATATGAAACTTTAGCAAAAGAAATGATAAAACGAAAAAAATCAGGAAAATGCTTTAATTTTTTTCATTTTATGATAGACTTAGACCAAGGGCCATGTGCAATAAAAAGACTTAGAGGCTGCAGTTGTGGAAATGAATATATTGCAGTAACGCCAAATGGAGATGTTTATCCTTGTCATCAGTTTGTTGGAGAGAGACAGTGGAAAATGGGTAATGTGGTTGAAAATTCATTTAACGAAGAAATAAAAACAAAATTTGCCAAGACTAACATTTATACAAAAGAAAAATGTAAAAATTGCTGGGCAAAGTTCTTTTGCAGTGGGGGGTGCAATGCAAATAGCTGGCAATACGAAGGAGATATAGCCAAGTCTCATGATATTTCTTGTGAATTGGAGAAAAAACGTTTAGAATGTGCCCTCATGATGAAAGCCGCAACGATGTAATAAAAAATCAAAAAAGTTGTGTGAAAAATTTTTTAATTTTTTTGTAAAAAGTGTTGACAAAATGTTTCCTATTTATTAAAATAAACACAAATAAGTTTATAGGAGGACTTTATGAAAAAGTTATGTTCAGGGTTGATGGCTATTGTATTGTCTTTATGCCAAGTTTGTTCAACTTGCAGTGCAGAGGGGAACGCAGAGTATAATGAAAGTTATTCGCGGTATTTAAGCAAAAGTTCTAAAAAGGATAAAGAAGACTGTAAAGGAACTGATGACAAACAAAAGAAAATAAACCTTATAATTTCATCAATTTTTTTAAGTGCAGCTATTTTGGGAGCAACTGGTATTCATGAATATGCAGAGTTAAAGAAACCTAATATTTTTAAACAATTTTATTCAGCAACATTTGGAGGTATTTGGAATTTAGCTAAAGATGGAGGAAGTTGGTTAGTTGAAAATTATCCTATAGCTAAAAACTGGATTTCGAAAAAGTTTAGTGCTACACAAAATTGGACATCAGAAAAATATGATGCATTAAAAACAGTGTTAAACAGTACCTATTATGACACGAAAGATTGGACATCAGAAAAGTATGATGAAGGTAAAGTTTGGTTTAATGAAGCAGACGCTTCGAAGAAAGTTACTGCGGGCATGGGGTTAGCTACATTTTTGACCTTGTTGCTAGGAACTATTGTGCATTGTTGCAAACGAGCCGACACACCTGTTGCTGCGGTTGAATCTATACCAGAAGTTTACGATGAGTTTGCTGACGATATGAGACATTGGGGAGCCAACTTAAATTAAAGGCTATCCATGCTGTCGACGTTAACATCGTGTTGGCCCGTTAATGATATGTTACTTAGTGCCAATGATATAATTCTTGTGACTTTGAGGAATATAACGAAAGGTTATATTCCTCTTTTTTTATTCATACTATTTTATAGATTTTGATTTCAAGTATTATATGGAGCGAAGTTTATGAAAACATTAAGTTTAAAAAGAAATTTTGGCGAGATAAAAAAAGCGAGTGCAAGAGATTTCATTAAAAAAAATAAGATGTTGGTATTTTTGGCAATGTTTTTGTTATGTGGAATATGTTTTGGTGCGGTGCTTATTAAATTGGCAGATGAAAATGCAATAAAATTTATGAATGTGCTATTTTTAAGTGATTTTAAAGAGCGGCTGAATAAGCCTTTGTTAGAAGCATTTATAACTTCGATTTCGTCGACATTTGTATTTGTTTTGATATCTTTTTTTATGGGGCTGTCCATGTGGGGATTTATTTTAGCACCAATAGTTCCGTTTGTGAGAGGTGTTTGTATAGGTTTGTGTGAAGGTTATTTATACTCTGCATATGGGCTAAAGGGAGTATGTTTCCACGCGCTGATATTTTTACCTGGAATATTTATATCATCCATAGCGATTTTATTAATGACAAGAGAAGCAATGAAAATTTCTAATTGCTTTTCATCTGCAATGCTTACAAATAGCAATGCAAGTGCAACAAGTACAAGCATAAAGTTGTATGTTATTCGAAGTAGTTGCATAACGATAATAATACTTATATCGTCAGTAATTGATTTAATTTCTAGTTTGATGTTTTCTAAATTTTTTTCATTTTAAAATTTTACAATATGGGCGCCGCACTATACCGCGCGGCGCCACTTTATATTATTTAACTTTTGTAGCGAAGAAAAAATCTATACCTTGATTGTAGTTGTGAAAAATTAAATTTGATATTTTGTTTGAGTGTGCGAAAAATCTGTTTTGGACTAACATAGGATAAAGAATGGCGTTATCGTTGAGATATTTTTTTGCATCGATAAGATATTTTAAAGAGTCTTGAGGTGTAGAGGAAAGTGCATTGTTTAAAAGTTTGTCGTAGTCAGGGCTGCTTAAATTTACAAAATTTTTGCTGTTATCAGATTTAAAAATACTTAAAAAATCAAGTGCGAATTGACTTTCAACAGAGAACGGCAAAAATGCAACTTGGTAATTTGCAGAAGCAATCCGAGACTTTAAGATAGCTGATGAAAGTGGCTCCATATTGAAATAATACCCTAAATTTGCATTTAAAGATTCAATCATATTGCTGACAATAGTTTTTACTGCAGGAGTATCAAGGCATAAAATTGTTACTTTAGGCAGTGTTTTTAACTTTAATTGATTTATTCCAGTTTCCAGATAATTTTTCGCATTAGAGTCTGCTTTTAGATACAAACTTTTCTCTGAAGAATCTCTAAAGTTTTGTCCATTTACAGTAAGTCCGTTTAGCACAATATTGTCTATAATCTCGCAGTTTTCCGGAATAGAAGATAAAATATGTTCGCGACTTAATGCTGCTAAGAAACCACGTCTAATATCAAAATTAGAAAAAAGAGCATCTTGAGTGTTAAAAGCCAAAAACCATAAAGTGTCCTTAAAAGAAATTAACGGCAGTTTTTTACTTTTAGCAGCGACTATCTGTTCTTCAGATGGCAATAAGGCAGCATCAATTGTGGCATTGTTAATTAAATTTACCGTGTCGGAAGTGTCTTTTCCTATAGTAAAAGCAACTCCAGCGGGAACTGGAAGATTTTGTCCACAGTAGTTTTCATTTATAACTAAATTTAAAGTATTATAATGATCCCAGCCGTATCTCGACTTTACTTTGAAGGCACCATTGCAAATAATTGTAGAAGATTCCAGACCATATTGCCCATTAGTTTTTTCAAAAAAAGCTCGATTACATGGCATGGTAGGAGGGGTGGCGAGTAAAGAAAGAAAATTTTCCATTGGATATTCTAATTCGATAACTAAAGTGTGGGAATCTGCAGCGTTGACACCCAATAAGTCTGTATTTACATCGTCGATATTTATTTTTCGAGCATTTTTTATGCAATAAAGAGTGCAAGCTTTAGGTGATTTTGTATAACTGTCAAGTGCACGTTGAAAACCAAAAACAAAATCATCGGCAGTAACAGGAGTTTTTTCTTTATCAGACCAGGTAGCGTTTTCTCTTAAATGAAAGATGTAAGTCAATTTATCTTCAGAAATTTCCCATGAATACGCGACTCCCGGAACTACTTTTTCGTTTGCATCAATACGAACTAACCCTTCAAAAATATTTATTATAACGATATTAGAGGAAGCATCATTGCAGACTTGAGGGTCAAGTGTACGTGGCTCGTTATCGAGATTATACTTTATAGTTTGGTTTTCAGGTGCATCTTTGCTTTTTCGGCAACCCGAAAGGTTAATGAATGTAATCATAACACAGAAAAGTACAGAAAAAAGCTTTTTCACTATGGCATCACCTTTGTAAGTTATGTAAAATTTTTATAATTGAATTGACTAGACTATAAGTTTAACATATTTTGCAGTTTAAAGGTATAATAAAATTAAAATTTTTGCAAAAAAGTGTTTGCATACTGAGCCTCCAGTAACTCAGTATGCACCAGTTAAAAAATTTATCTAAAAATATAGTGAACATTATCAAGGAGATCTTCTACAGCATTAGTGCATTTCATGGCTTTGCGCTTCATTTTTTTAGGATTTTGCACACAGCAAAATAAGAGCCAGCCTGCGGCCATACCAAGGAAAATACCGCAGAAAAAATTTTTAAAAGAACAACTTTTTTTACATTCGTTCATAAATATTACCTCCAAAGTTTAAATATTTTCAATTTTATTTTGTCCTAAAAGGAAATGTTTAATAAAAAATTTATTGTAAGGATAAATTCCTGTTTTTGTAAGAGGTGGTTGTTAAATGCCTAAAAACATAATATAATACTTATGGAGGCGAAGACTTTGAAAGAAATAAATATAGTAATGGTGGAGCCACAGATACCGCAAAATACCGGTAACATAGCAAGGACATGTGCGGCAACTGGAGCTAAATTACATTTGATAGAGCCTATGGGATTTGAGATAGATGATAAAAAATTAAAACGTGCGGGGCTTGATTATTGGCATCTTTTGGATATACACATTTATAAGAGCATAGATGAATTTTTTTTGAAAAATGAAGGGCAATTTTTTTATTTTTCTACAAAAGCAAAGAGAAAATACAGCGATATTACATATCCAGATAAATGTTACCTTATTTTTGGAAAAGAAACTGCAGGACTCGACGAAAAAATTTTGCATGAAAATATGGAAAAAACCGTTAGAATCCCAATGATAGACCAAGCAAGAAGTCTAAATTTATCAAATTCGGTTGCGATAGGTGTATATGAAGTTTTAAGGCAATGGAATTATCCTGAACTTTTATGCCAAGGTAAACTTAGAAATTACAGTGACTAGACAAAAACTTCAGCAAAAATTAAAAAATACGCTTTAAATTATTAAAAATTTAAGGAGATGATATGTAGTGGATTATTCTAAAAAGAAAAGTGTGGAAGATATAGATGTTTCTGAGAAAAAAGTTCTTTTAAGGTGCGATTTTAATGTTCCTTTTGATAAAAATGGAAATATCTCAAATACAAAGCGCATTGATGAGTCTTTGAAAACTATAAGGTATTTATTGCAAAAAAATGCAAAAATAATTATTGTTTCTCATTTAGGCCGTCCAAAAGGTATGAAAAAATCAGAATATTCATTGAAACCAGTTGTAAAATATCTTTCCCAAGTTTTAAATAGGAAAATAATTTTCGTAACAGATGATATTCGAGAAAATGTACCTCAAATTTTAAATAATTTGAGAGATGGAGACATAGCTGTTTTAGAAAATATTCGTTTTTATAAAGAAGAAGAGTTGAATGACGAAATATTTTCTAAAAAATTGGCATCATTGGCAGACGTTTATGTAAATGATGCTTTTGGTACAGTTCACAGAGCACATGCATCGACGCAGGGAGTTACTAAATATTTGCCTTCGGTGTGTGGCTTTTTGATAAAAAGAGAAATAGACGTATTAGGCCAGCTTTTAAGTGTGCCAAAACACCCTTTTGTTGCAATTTTGGGCGGTGCAAAGGTTTCTGATAAAATTGGTGTAATATGTAATTTATTAGACAAAGTCGACACTTTGATTATTGCTGGAGGAATGGCATATACTTTTTTGAACGCTCTAGGATATTCTATAGGAAGCTCCATTCTTGAACCAGATAAGGTTGTTTTAGCCAAAAATATTATTGCAAAAGCTAAAGATTTGGGCGTTAGACTTGTTTTGCCTGTGGATAACGTTGTAGGAAAAGAATTTAAATCCGACACAGAATTTATGATAGTAAATTCTGATAGTATTCCGGATGGGTATGTGGGCTTGGATATTGGCGCAAAAACAAAAGAAATCTTTGTAGAAATAATTAAGAATGCAAAAACAATTTTTTGGAATGGTCCGGTTGGGGTCTTTGAGTGGGCGAATTTTCGGCGTGGTACTCTGGAAATTACAAAAGCCATTGCAAATAGTGATGCAGTGACTGTCATTGGAGGTGGAGATTCTATTGCAGCAGTTGATTTGCTGGGTTTTACAGACAAAATAACACATATTTCTACAGGCGGCGGTGCTTCGCTCGAATTTTTAGAAGGGAAGGATTTACCTGGAATTTTGTCTTTAGATGAAAAAATTTAAAACAGCAACCTACTGCGGACGCACCGTGCCAGGAAACAGATTTTTTATCTGTTTCCTGTAATAACATACAAATGTATGTTATTAGCTCAACTTTGTTGAGCGCACGGTGTGCACTGGCAGTAAAAGGAAAGAAAAAAGGAGAATTTTTTTGAGAAAAAGTAAAAAAAGCCTAATAATAGCAGGCAACTGGAAAATGAATAAAACGGTAGCAGAAGTGAAGGACTTTATCAGTGCATTAAAAACGAATTTAAAAAAGCACGAAAATGAAATTATAATTTGCACACCGTTTACAACTATACCTACGGTAACGTCTTTAGCTGCAAATACTCAGATTAATGTTGGCGCACAGAACTGTCATTTCGAAAATTTGGGAGCGTATACGGGAGAAATATCTCCAAGTATGTTAAAAGAACTCGATGTAAAATATGTAATTTTAGGACATAGTGAGCGCAGAGATTATTTTTTTGAGACGGATGAGTTGATAAATAAAAAAATAAAATCAGCATTAAATGTAGGCTTAAAAGTGATTTTATGCATCGGAGAAACAGCACAGGAGCGAAAAATCGGAATTACCGAAGAGAAGATTTCAATACAAATAAAAAAAGCTTTGTATGGAATTGAGAAAAAAAATCTTTTTGATATAATAATAGCTTATGAACCGATTTGGGCAATAGGTTCGAAGAAAAGTGCAACTAAAGAAGATGCAAACAGAATTTGTGGAATAATTAGAAAAATTCTTGCAGGTATGTACGATTCAAATGTAGCAGAAGATTTTTCAATATTATATGGTGGTTCAGTAAATGCTAGTAATGCAAGAGAATTATTAAGTATGGAAAATATTGATGGAGGTCTTATTGGAGGCGCATCATTGGATGTTGAAGAATTTTTAAAAATTATAGAAAGTGTTTCAGATTAATTTTATAAGAGGGTGTTTTTTATGAAAAATCCTTTAATACTTATTATAATGGATGGGTTTGGAATTTCGAAGCATAACAGAAAAAGTGCTATAACGGCAGAAACAACCCCTTATTTAAGCGAATTTTTTAAAAATTATCCAACAACTTTGCTAAAAGCTTCTGGAGAGGCAGTTGGCTTGCCAGCCGGACAAATGGGCAACAGCGAAGTTGGACATATGAATATTGGCGCGGGTAGAATAGTTTATCAAGAGTTGACTAGAATTAATAAAAATATAAAAGATGAAAGTTTTTATGAAAACACAGCGTTAAAAAATGCAATTTTGTCGGCCAAAAAAAGTAATTCTGCGCTTCATATAATGGGTTTGCTGTCGGACGGTGGAGTTCATAGCCACATAAAGCATCTTTACGCGCTGTTAAAAATGGCAAAAAAATTTGATATGTCAAAAGTTTATATTCATGCTTTTTTGGACGGAAGAGATACTTCGCCGACCTCAGGTAAAAGTTTTATAGAGAGTTGTGAAAAAGAGACAAAAAAGCTTAAAATTGGAAAAATAGCAACGATTATGGGACGATATTACTCAATGGACAGGGATAATCGTTGGGAACGCGTGAAAAAAGCCTACAATGCGATGGTGCGTGGTGATGGTGTGTATGAAAAAAATCCAATTAAAGCGCTCGAAAACTTCTATAAATCCGGAGTTACCGATGAATTTGTTGAGCCTACGGTTTGCGACAAAAGTGCAGTGATAAATTCCGGAGATTCTGTTATATTCTTTAATTTTCGCCCAGACAGAGCTCGCCAGATTACGCATGCGATGGTCGATGAAGATTTTGATGGATTTATTCGAGCAAAAAAGCTTGATAATTTAAATTTTGTATGCATGACACGATATGATGAGAGTATTTTGAATGTAAAAGTAGCTTTTGAAGCTGAAAAAATTGAAAATACTTTAGCAGAAGTTCTTTCAAAAAACAATTTAACTCAACTTAGAATTGCCGAGACAGAAAAATATGCTCATGTGACCTTCTTTTTTAATGGCGGAATAGAGAAAAAATACGTAGGGGAGGATAGAATTTTAATTTCGTCTCCCAAAGTTGCAACTTATGACTTGAAGCCAGAAATGAGTGCTTTTGAAGTAACAAAAGTCGTAAAAGAAAAAGTTTTATCGTGTGAATATGATGTGATTATTTTAAATTTTGCAAACTGTGATATGGTAGGACACACCGGCAACTTTGAAGCGACTAAGACTGCAGTAAAAACAGTTGATAATTGTGTGCACGAAATAATTCAGGCAATTTTAAAAGTACATGGTTGTGCTCTTATAACCGCAGATCACGGAAATGTAGAGAAAATGCTTGATGAGGATGGAAAAATTTTTACTGCACATACAACCAGTCCGGTACCGCTTTGTATTATAGGGAATAAATGTAAATTAAAGCCAACAGGAAAACTCGCAGACATTGCACCAACGATACTAAGTTTATTAAATTTGGAAAAGCTGTCTGATATGACTGGAGAAAGCTTAATATTTGAATGAGTTTTTGCAAAAAATATGCTCCTGAAATTACTTTTCAGGAGCTAAAATTCTCTATTATCGAGTAACTGGGTGATGAACAGTTTCTTCGGAGTCTCTGAACAACAAAGAAATGCACCAAATTGCAGCCAGCGCAACTAATGTATAAACTATTCGACTTGCAATATTTAGTTGCCCACCAAATATCCAACTAACTATATCAAACTGAAAGATTCCTATTGATCCCCAGTTAAGACCGCCGATAATAACTAATATTAAGGCAAGTTTGTCTAACATAGTTTTCACCCCTTATTTTTCTAATACGGAATATCCGCATAAATAGTATTAGTTTTTATTTTTATTTTATGTGTGGATATTTAAAATTTTAATTGTTTATTTGATTATTGAAGCAATGCATTAAGCGAAAATTTATTAAAATGGGGAATAATTGTAAATAATTATTTTGTGATAATAAAAAATTTTAGAAAAAATAAATGAGTCTAGTTAAAGTACCAGACTCATTTGTTAAAATTAACTATTTAATTTTTTATAAATTTGAAGTAATTGCTTTGCTTTTTTGATTGAGTTAATTTTGTTTTATAAATTTATAACGCTTTTTTACGTCTTTTTCTAGTTCTACCGAGTAAAGTGTCTGTTGGAATGTTTAGTGCGTCGGCTATAGCAACAAGTTCCTTGTCTGTCACAAGCCTTACTTGTCCTTCGAGTTTAGACAACCCAGAGGCACTTAAATCTATGCCCGTAACTTGAAGTTTGGCTAAAAATTCTTTTTGTTTTAAGCCTTTCTTTTTACGTTCTTCTTCAACTTTTTTTCCGATAATATTTTTATCACCTAAATCTTGTTTTCTAAGCCTCAATTTTTACACCTCCCCTAAAAATAAAGCTATTAAACTTTATGTATTGTGTATATTATATAATATTTTTTAAACGATTACAAGTTTTTTTCTAAAAAAGCATTAAAAATTTTTATAAATAAAATTTGTGCTTTTTTTTATAAATTGATATAATAGAGTTGTTTAGTTTTGACTTAAATTAAAAATATTTTTAAATAATTTATCGGAGTGAATTAAATATTATGGGTTTAAAAAAGGTTATTTTAAGCGCAGATAGTTCTTGTGATTTAGGCCCCGAATTAAAAAACAGATATAATGTGCAGTATTTTAGATTTCATATTTTACTTGATGGGCGCTCGTATCTTGATGGCTTGGACTTGACGTCAAACGATATTTTTTCAATTTATAGGCAAAAAAAATGCGCCCCCAAGACGGCGGCAATTGGAGTAGGGGAATACTATGAGGCTTTCAAAAAATGGACGGAACAAGGTTTTGAGGTTATACATATAAATTTAAGCTCTGCTATTTCTAGTGCATATCAAAATTGTTGTATAGCGGCAAGCGAACTTGAAGGAGTCTATCCAATCGATTCAAGAAATCTTTCAACTGGAATGGGTCAACTTGTAATTGAAGCGGCGAAAAGAATAGAATTGGGATTATCAGCAAAGCAAATTCAAGATGAAATTATTGCCATGACAAGAAAAGTTCAGACTAATTTTATATTGGACACCTTAGAATTTTTGTGTGCAGGAGGAAGGTGTTCTATGCTTTCTGCGATGGGGGCAAACCTTTTAAAGTTGAAGCCGTGCATTGAGGTGAACAATGTAGATGGAACAATGTCTGTGGGGAAAAAATATCGTGGAATTTTGGAAAAGGCTGCTATTCAATATTCTGATGAACGTTTTTCTAATGTTGATTCGATAAATAGAGAAAGGCTTTTTATAACTCATTCAATTCAATCTCCGGAACTTTTAGAGAAGATTTATAATCATATAAGAGACTTGAATATTTTTAAGGAAATTTACATAACTGATACAGGCTGTACGATTTCTTCTCACTGTGGTCCAAATACATTGGGGTTAGTTTTTCTTTCCAAATAATTAATAAATTGGCAAGTTATTTATTTTAAATTCAGCTTAGCTATCTGTCAATTGCGACAAAAAAAGAATTAAATTTAGTTAATAATGCTGCAGTTTTCTAATTGTTTTTTGCTTTTTGTTGTGATATAATTATATTGAACTTTTATTTAAGGAGGATATATTTTGGACAATAAAAATCAAATGGTAAAAAAAGTTTTGGCTACCTCTTTAGCAGCTAATGTGTTTTTAGGTGGAGCAAACGTTTTGAAAACAGAAAATGTTGCTTCAGCTTGGTGGTGGAGCCAAAAACATACTCAAGAAGAGATTAATTCTATTTATGATGATGTGAAAAGAGACTTGCAGGTTTGTTTAGAGGATTCAAAAAATTTGGATGACTCTGAGAAGGCGCAATCTTTTATTCAAGCTATATTAAATTTAGATAATGAGTATACAAATAAGGAAAGATCTTATAATGATGTAATTAAATTTCAAAAAGAGTTGAAGTCTATACAGAGCAAAGTCGATTTAGAGCTTAATTTACAAGAAGTTAGTCGTAGAAAGAAAGCAGAAGAAGCTGAGCAAGAAGCGAGCCGTATTGAAAACGAGCATAGAAGAAAATTAGAAGAACAAAAGCTCCAAATGGAAAAAGAAGAAAGAGAACGCTTAGAGCAAATAAACAATGCGAAGGCTTCTTTAAGTGAAAAAGTTTATTCTATAATGAGAAGCGCTCACAAAGAGGTTGAGTTCCCAGAAAATATAGAGCATATTGATTCAATTGCAGATGAAATTGAAGAAAAAATTCAATCTATTGACAATTTAAATAGAGTTGATGGGGTAGAAACTTTAATTTCAGAACTTCAGGCAGAAATAGAAAAAGTATTAAATGAAGAAGTTAAATTGAGACAAGAAGCATTTGAAAAAAATTTAAAGGAATCAAAAATATCATTGTTTAATAAGGCTGAAGAATTACAAAGCTTGCTTTCTAACTTAAACGACAATGATGAAAGCTTTGAAAATATTAATAATACAATTATTACATTCAGAGAAGCGATAAGTTCACTAGAAAATTTAGATGAAATTGATGTATTACAAAAGACTTTTGAAGAACTTAAATCACAAGTTGATTCTTTATTAGAATTACAGTCTCAAAAAGAAGCTGAAAGAAAAGCTTTAGAAGAATTAGAACGTGAAATTGAAAACATGAGAGACCCTCAAAAGCAACTTGAAATGTTATCAGAGGGAAAAATTACTCTTGATGATGTTATTGGTGGAAATCAAAAAGCAAAATCTAAGGCTTTGGCTTTAGTGAAGGCTTTTGAAAAATATAATAAAGGTGGAAAATTTGCGCCATCTAAAGGCCTGCTGCTTTATGGACCTCCAGGGACAGGTAAAACTAGTTTTGTAACAGCTTTTGCTGCAGAGAAGGGAATAGAAGTATTTACTATAACTCCTTCGCTGGTTATGGGAGACAATGGTGAACGCAAAGTTTTAGAGATTATCGAACAGGCTAAAAAAGCTGCGCAAATTAGTGGCAAGTTAGTTATTTTATTGATAGATGAAATTGATGCTGTTGCACAAAAACGTTCTAGCAGTAGCAGCGACAAGGTTCTTGTTATGCTTATGAATGAAATCGACAAATTAAAAGCTAGTGATAATGTTGTAGTATTTGCGACTACAAATCGTAGAGAAGCTTTGGACCAAGCTATTATCAGGTCTGGCAGACTTGACCAGAGCGTTGAGGTTGGCCTTCCAAATGCAGAAGCTAAAGAAAAAATCATGAATATTTATTTGAAAAATTTGAAGGTTGCTGAAGGCTTAAATACAAAGGCCTTTATAGACAAAATGAGAGGTTTCTGCGGCGCGGACATTAAAAGAGCTATTGATGTGGCTATTAATACTGCTATGGAACGTCAAGGTGTAGAAAATTTGTGTGATGTTGTGGTTACAAATGCGGATATTCAAGAAGGAATTGCAACTATTATGGACGAAAAAACTACAGTTTATTAATGTTTATTTTAGCTTACAATTGTTAAATAAAACCCCACGTTGAGTTATATACTCTTCGTGGGGTTATTGTTTTTATTTACTTGTTTGCACCGCAACATTTTTTGTATTTTTTTCCGCTACCACATGGACATGGGTCATTTCTGCCAATTTTTTCTGTATTTCTGACAGTTTTTATTTCGGGTGCATAGCCGTCAGAAGAAGGAGCAACTTGTGGAGCATCATTATCGTGACGTTCAGGAGCTTTGTTATTGCTTGGAAGTGTGAAAGTTAACAGAATTTTTACTGTATCGTCGCGAATATTATCAATCATCTCATCGAACATGTCAAAGCCTTCAATACGATATTCAACAACAGGGTCGCGCTGAGCATAAGCTCTTAAACGAATGCCGCGTTTTAATTCTTCCATGGCATCTATATGATTCATCCAGTAGGTGTCAACATTTTTCAAAAGTACAACACGCTCAATTTCTCGAGTCATATCTTCTCCGAAAGTTTTTTCGCGTTCTTCGTACATTGAAAGCGCTTTTTCAGTTAAAGTTTTGATGATATCTTCAGCTTTTAAATTTTTAATTTCTTCATCAGAATAATTCAGGTCATCTTCGGTAATTAACCAGCCCAGATAAAAATCTTTTAGGCCAACAAAGTTCCAGGTTTCATCGTGCTTACTGGTGGGCAAGTAGCGAGAGACATTTTTTTCTATAGACTGTTCTATCATTTTAATAATCTGAGCGCGAATATCATCTCCATCGAGGACTTTATTTCTCTGATCATAAATGATTTGACGTTGCCTATCCATAACGTCGTCAAACTGAAGCACATTTTTACGGATTCCGAAGTCACGGCCTTCAACTTTTCTTTGAGCACTTTCAATAGCATTGGTAACCATTCTACTGTCAATTGGTTCATCCTCGGCAACATTTAATTTGTCCATCCAAACTTTTAAGCGATCTCCTCCGAATAGACGCATCAAATCGTCCTCTAAAGAAAGATAAAATCTTGTTTCACCAGGGTCACCCTGACGGCCAGAACGACCTCTTAACTGATTATCTATTCGTCGAGTTTCGTGACGCTCAGTTCCAATTATCACAAGTCCACCGAGCTCAAGAACTTCCTCTTTTGGGTGTTTAATTTCTGCTTTGTACTTTGCTAAAAGATTATTAAAAAGTTCTCTTGCTTCTAAAATATGCGCATCGTCAGTGTCAGCAAATCCGCTGGCTTCGCTAATGACTTCTTCACTTATTTGCATACGACGCATTTCTGCTTTTGCTAAATATTCAGCATTTCCGCCAAGACTTATGTCAGTACCACGTCCGGCCATATTTGTAGCTATTGTGACGGCACCTTTTTTTCCTGCTTGTGCAATTATTTCAGCTTCTTTTTCGTGATATTTTGCATTCAGTACCGTATGTTTTATACCAGATTTCTTTAGTAAATCACTTAGCCTTTCAGATTTATCGATAGAAACGGTTCCAACCAAAACGGGCTGCCCTTTTTTATGGTACTCTAAAATATCCTTAATTATAGCTTGATATTTGCCGTTTTCCGTTTTGTAGACAACATCGGGCAAATCTTTTCTTATAACTGGCTTATTTGTAGGAATTTCAACTACGTCGAGTTTATAAATTTCTCTGAATTCTTCTTCTTCGGTCATAGCAGTACCGGTCATTCCAGATAATTTTTTGTATAATCTAAAGTAATTTTGAAATGTGACGGCAGCCAGAGTTTTAGATTCTCTCTCAACTTTTACTTGTTCTTTTGCTTCGATAGCTTGATGTAAGCCTTCATTATATCTACGGCCATACATTATACGGCCGGTAAATTCGTCAACGATTAAAACTTCGCCATTTTTCACAACATAATCAATATCTTTTATCATTACGCCATGCGCTCTGATTGCCTGATTTATATGATGTTGCAGAGTAATGTTATCTGCGTCGGTTAAGTTTTCTATATGAAAATATTCTTCCGCTTTCTTTACGCCGTTTTGAGTGAGGGTAGCGGTTTTTGCTTTTTCGTCCACGATATAATCGGCTTCTTCGTATAATTCATCTTGATTTTCTTTTGAGTCGGTTTCGGCAATTTTTACCATTTTTAATGTTTTTGCAAAGTTATCCACAATATTATATAACTCTGTGGATTTGTCGCCAGGTCCAGAAATAATAAGTGGAGTTCTGGCTTCGTCTATTAATATAGAGTCAACTTCGTCGACGATTGCAAAGTTATGTCCGCGCTGAACGCGATTTTCTTTGTAAGTTACCATGTTGTCGCGAAGATAGTCAAAGCCTAATTCGTTGTTCGTACAATAAGTTATATCTGCAGCGTATGCTTTTTGACGTTCTTCGTTTTCCATATTTTGACTTAAAAGGCCTACTGTTAAGCCCAAAAATCTAAAAATTTTGCCCATTTGTTCTGAGTCACGCCTTGCGAGGTAGTCGTTTACCGTAACGATGTGAACGCCTTTGCCTTCTAGTGCATTTAAGTATGCAGGCAAAGTTTCAACTAAAGTTTTTCCTTCACCGGTTTTCATTTCGCTGATTCTGCCTTGATGAAGGATAATTCCGCCGATGATTTGCACTGGAAAATGAGTCATTCCGAGGACACGAGTAGAAGCCTCCCGGCAAGTAGCAAATGCTTCAGGAAGAATATCGTCCAATGTGGCACCGTTTTTTAACTTATCCCTTAAAATTTGTGTTTGACTTTTAAGTTCTTTATCACTCATTTTTCGATAAGTTTCTTCGAGTGCTAATACAGCATCACATAGTGGTTGAATGCGTTTAACTTCCCGTTTACTATAATTTCCAAAAAGTGTTTTTAAAATATTCATTTTATCACCTTCTAATTTTATTTTGGACGTTGAAAAAATTATAACACAAAAAATAAGAAAAGTCACTTTTTTTTTATAGTTTTTTTACAAGTTGTTATTTTAGCAGTTATAAAGAGTTTTTTTGTGTTTGTCGGTATGTTTTTTATTTTAATACTGTACATATACTTGTTAATTATATATTTTTACCTTTATAGGAGTGTAAAAACAAGAATTAAAAATTTTATTATTAAGACACTTGATTTTTCCTTTTTGACAAAAATAAATGCTATATGAGTGTGATAAAATAGCCAAATTTGAATATACTTGTATATTTGATACAATAAAAAATAAACTTAAAAAAAACTATTGACAAATATGACGACACGCGTTATAATGCAAATATGCAACAGTAACATATTTGGATCAAAATACATTTTTAATATGTTCAATTTCTACACGCATCTTTGCTTCCATTTAAAAGAGGCCGTCAGCTGCCGGTGATGGCATTCTTAAAAAAAATATTTTTTCCGGTAGAGAAATGGAGACAGAAATGAAAAAGTTATTTGGTTTAATGTTAGGCTTAGTTTTTTCAATGGCAATTTTTTCTGGGTGTAGTTCATCTAATCAAAGTGCTACATCAACATATGGAGAGTCTGCTGAAGTTAAAGCAGCAGTTTTGGGCTCAGCAGAACAATTTGAAACAAGAGAAGACTTTTTTATTGGAATGGATTTAGCAATTAGTGAACTAAAAGAAAATGGTATTAATTTTTCTTATGAAAAACTTGATGATGGGAAAAGCAGAGATAGTGGTGTTGCAATGGCAAAAGATGTAGCAAATAGCGACAAATACACTTTAGCATTTACTTTACAAAATGATGAAACTGTTGAGAGTGTTGCAGACATATTTGATAACGCTAAAAAACCTTTGATTATTGTTAATGAAGTTTTTGATAGTACAATGAATAAGGGATATGAATATGTTTTAGCGGGGGTTGTTTCGGCAGAGACTGCTGGCAAGGCATTGGCTAATTTCTGTGAAACGAATGGTATTAAGTGGGTTGCAGCTTCTCACTCTTCAACTCAGTATGAAAATATGTTGGCTAGAGGCTTTAATGACATGGCGATGACAAATAAATCAATATATTTAGCAGATTCTACTTCTGGACCTTACAGAATAAGTGAATTTAGTGGTGTTTGGGACAGATGGAATACTTTAGGAGTTCAAGCAGTTTTAGTTTCTTTTGATGATGTTGAATGGGCCTGTGAGTTAATTAACGCAATTAAAAGTCAAAATAAAGATATGGTAATTTTGGGAGATGCGAAGTTTAATGACCTTGAAATGATGAATAAATATAAAGATTCTTTAGAAGGCATGATTGTTGCAGGTTCTTATGGAGTGGCTTCTGATGAAAAATTACAAGCATTTTATGATAAGTATGAGAAACAAGTTATGGATGAACGTGGCTTTGACATAACCAGTGTTACGGCACAAGCTTACGATTTTGTACATATGATTGCCCAAAACGTTAGAAAATCTGCGGATGCACAAGAGTTTATGAAAAATATGAAGTCTTCAGAAGGATATCCTGGAGTAACAGATGTTAAGTTTAACGCAAAAGGACAGCTTGATGAGGAACCAAACTTTTGGACTGTAAAAAATGGTCAGATGTATAGACTTGCTTAAAAAGGAGGATTAAAAAATGGCAGAGAATAAATTATTTAGAAAGACAGCTTTAGAAACAGTCTCTAACCCAGAACAGCTTGATCAACATATTAGAGTTACAAGACCTTTTTCTTGGGTAATTTTAGTTGCGATTATAAGTTTTGCTATTGGTGTTGGGATATGGGCTTTTACTGGAAATATATCTAGTGGTACAGATATTAACGGAATTATTTTTGCATCAGATGGCGTATCAGTTGCAAATGCTGTTAGCTCTGGTATCGTTAGTGATGTTTTAGTGTCTGAAAATGAGCAGGTTGATAAAGGTGACGTTATGGTTGTTATTCCAGATGAAGAAATTTTGGCTCAAATAAAGACAGTTAAAGCTCAATATGATGCAGCTGGAGATGCGAATAGTTCGCTTGGTGCAACGTTGGATGCATTAAAATACCAATATATTATTAATTCTTTTGTAAGCTCTAGCAAAAATGGAACTGTAAATAGTGTCCCCGCAGTTGGAGATGCAATTGCTGAAGGGCAGCAAGTTACCGTTAATTATTCTGAAGAAAGCATGTCAGGATCAAAAGAGTTAATTGCCTATGTACCTTATTCAGTTGCGCAAAGTTTTAAAATTGGTGGGGACGTGCAAATTTCTCCATCTAATTACCCTAGAGAAGAATATGGATATATGTTGGGGAAAATAACGAGTATCGGAACTAATCTTGTAACGGAGGAAAGCATAAAAAGAACTATGGGTACAACCAAATACATAAGTTCCTTAGGTGTTTCTGGAGATTGTGTTGAAGTTAGAATAAGACCTAATGTTGATTCTTCTACAAAAAGCGGTTTTGAATGGTCCAACTCTAAAGGTGGCCAAAGTGTTTCAGTTGATATAGGTACAATATGCAAAATAAAAGTTGTTTCTGAAGCAGTGCACCCTATAAATTTGTTTGTAAAATAATTCGTAAAACTCAATAAAAAAAGAAAGGATGGAGGATATGTCTAATAAAGTAAAAAAGGTACCAGTTGTACTTCAAATGGAAGCCTTAGAATGTGGTGCTGCTTCTTTAGCAATGATTTTGGCATACTACAAAAAATTTGTTCCACTTGAAAAGCTGCGTATGGAATGCAGTGTTTCAAGAGATGGATGTAATGCTAAAAATGTTTTGGCGGCAGCTAGACATAATGGTTTAACAGCTAAAGGCTTTTCTTATAGTGATATTGACGCATTAAAGAAGAATGTTGAATTTCCAGCTATTATTCATTGGAACTTTAATCACTTTGTAGTTTTATGCGGATTTTCTAAAAATGAAGCTATTTTAGCTGATCCAGCGTCGGGACGTAGACGAGTGCCAATGGATGAATTTGAAAAGTCATTTACTGGTATAGTTTTAACGTTTGAGAAGTCTGACGAATTTGTAGCTGATGGACAGAAAAAGAGTATAGTAGGCTTTTTATTAAAACGTTTGCAAGGTGCAGTATTGCCGTTAATTTTTATATTAATAACTAGTTTACTTTTAACAGCAATAGGGTCTGTAACGTCATTATTTTCGCAAATATTCACAGATAAAGTATTGGTGTCTACGGATAAAAGTATAATGATGCCGTTGCTACAAGCGATGGGAATTACTCTTGTAATTTCATTTGTATTGCAGACATTACAATCAATATATCTTTTAAAAATAAGAGGAAAAATGAGTATTACCTCTGGCCGACAATTCATGTGGCATGTTTTAAGAATGCCAGTTGAGTTTTTCTCTCAGAGATTTGCCGGTGACATAAGTTCTCGCCAAAACAGCAATGATACTATCGCAGATACGATTTGTAATCAGGTGGCACCAGTTATACTAAATGTAATTATGATTATAGTTTATTTTGCTATACTCCTTTATTATGATGTAACGATGACACTTATTTGCTTAGCAGTAGCACTGTTAAATATTTTTATCATAAAATTTGTCTCAGAAAAAAATGAAAATGATAATAAGGCAATGTCAAGAGATGCAGGTAAATTACAGGGAGCTACAGTAGCCGGAGTAAGCATGATAGAGACAATTAAATCCAGTGGCTGTGAGGCTAGTTTCTTTCAAAAATGGATAGGTTACCAAACTAAATACAGCAATGCAGTACAAAGATTGACTGAAAGAAACACCTGTGTTGGAGCTATCCCAACATTATTACAAAGTTTTGCAAATACAGCTGTTTTGTTACTAGGAGTATATAACATTTTGACTGGTAAGTTTACAATTGGTTCGTTGATGGCATTCCAAGGCTTTATGGGTTCGTTTTTAGGACCAGTAAATTCTCTTGTAGGAATTGGTCAAACAATTCAAGCGGTAAGCGGAGATATGGAACGTGTTGAAGATGTTATGAATTATGAACCAGATGTATACATAGATTTAGCTGACGATTCTGCAGGTGAGAAAGAGTATAAAAAACTTGATGGTTGCGTCGATATTCAAAATTTAACTTTTGCATACAGCCCTTTAGCAAAGCCGCTTATTGAGGATTTTAATCTGCATGTAAAAAAAGGTCAAATGGTCGCTTTAGTTGGAGGAAGCGGTAGCGGTAAGTCAACTATAGCAAAAGTTATTGCAGGACTTTATGAACCGCGTGCAGGTAAGATTTTGTTTGACGGAAAGGAAAGAAAAGATATAGACAGGAACGTTTTCAGAGGCTCTCTTGCAATGGTTGATCAGGAAGTTACGATGTTCCAGGATACCATCAGAAATAATATCACAATGTGGGACGATAGCATTGATGATGCAACTTTGATTAAGGCAGCGCAAGATGCACAGATTCACGATGATATTTTGGCTAGACCGAATGGATATGATCATGAACTCGTTGAAAATGGCAAAGATTTTTCTGGTGGCCAAAGACAAAGATTTGAAATAGCACGTTCGTTTGTAATTGACCCTACGATTATGATTTTGGACGAGGCTACGTCTGCACTTGACCCGATGACGGAAAAGAAAGTTATGGATGCAGTGAAACGCCGTGGAATTACTTGCTTTGTGGTTGCACACAGACTTTCTACAATTAGGGATGCCGATGAAATTATTATGCTTGAGTACGGTCATGTTGTAGAACGTGGTACACATGAAGAGCTCATTAAGCTGAACGGCAAGTATGCAGAATTAGTAAGAACAGAATAGAAAGGAGGCTAAATTAAATGAACTTTTCTGAAAAAGTTAAAAAACAAAAGCAGAAAGAAAAAGAAGTTTTTAGACTTTCTTGTGAACTTATAGAAGAAACCGCATTGGGGTCTGGAGGAAAAAATAACAGAAAAAAAGCTATGTCAGACAGGCAGTCAGACCAGCTGATTAATGCAATAAATCAAGTTACAGATTACTACGATATTGCGCATATAGAAATTCCTAAAAATGCAATTGAAGACGATGGTTTGCTAGATACAGTTTTAGGAAGAACAGGGTTAACCAGAAGAAAAGTTGCACTTAGCCGTAAATGGTGGATAAGGGGAGAAGGCCCTGTTATAGCGTATAATCCGGACGGAGACATCATTTGTTTAGTTCCACTAAAATTTGGAGGTTACAGTTATGTAGATCCGAAAACAGGAGAAGTAGTGAGAATAAATAGAAGAACCGCGTTAAAGATATCTGGAGAAGGCTATTGTTTTTATAAACCATTTCCAACGACATCGATGAGCATAAAGGATTTTATAAAATATATATTAAAAACCTTTACGAAATTTGATATAGCCTTTTTGATGGTTTTAGCCTTAGCAGCAGCACTTTTAGGTTTGGTATCGCCTCTCATAAATCAATTAATTTTTAACACAATTATACCGTCAGGAACCATACAGGACATTTATCCGTTAATGGCACTTATGATAGGTGTAATGGTAGCGACGACAGCGTTCAATTTATTCCAAACATTATGGATTTTAAGAATAGGAGATAAAATTCAATTTGGAACACAAGGCGCATTGTGGATACGACTTTTAAATTTACCAATTAAATTTTTCAAAAAATTCAGTTCAGGCGATTTGGCAGTGAGGACGTTTACATTAAGTTCAATATGTCAAACCTTGAGCAGTAGCTTAATTCCGACAGTTTTATCAGCAGTATTTTCCTTTGTATACTTAGGACAAATTGCGTCATTATCACCGACTTTGCTTATGCCAACAATCCTAATTATCGCATTGATGTTGGCAAATTCATTAATCAATGGTTGGCTAAATACAAGGCTAAACAAAAAAGCTTGTGAGTATTCACCAAAGCTTTCAGGATTGGTTTACCAACTTTTCACAGGAGTTTCAAAAATAAAACTTGCCGGTGCAGAAGTAAGAGCTTTTTCGAAATGGGCAGATATTTATTCTAAATTGGCTCAGATAAAGTTTAACCCAAATTTGTTTATAAAAATTTCCGGAGCGATAAGTTCTGTAATAAGTTTTGGTGGCACAATGTTAATTTACTTTATTGTATATCAAAATAATTTGGCCCCAGCGGATTACATCGCGTTTAATACAGCATTTGGTGCATTTTCATCAGCTATAATGCAGATTTCAAGTATAGTTTTGCTCATAGCAAATCTAAAGCCATCAATTGAGTTATTGGAACCAATTTTAAAAGAAACACCAGAGTCAAATGAAAGTAAAGAAAGAATAGACAATGTAAGTGGAAAAATTGACATAAACAATTTGAAATTCAGATATACTCCAGATGGTCCTCTCATTATAAACGGGCTTAATTTGTCAATAAAGCCAGGAGAGTATTTAGGAATAGTTGGTTCAACAGGTTGTGGAAAATCAACATTGTTCAGATTACTTTTAGGTTTTGAAGAGCCAGAATCCGGAGCAATATTTTACGATGACCAAAACCTTAAAAATTTAGATTTACACAGCGTAAGGAGAAATATTGGAATAGTTTTGCAAAATGGTTCGATGTTCTCAGATAGCATTTTTTCAAATATAACGATAACAAATCCGACAGCGACTTTGGACGATGCATGGGCAGCGGCAGAAAAAGCAGGTTGTGCCGAAGACATAAAAGCAATGCCGATGGGAATGCATACGATGGTAGCAGAAGAAGGCGGTGGCTTGTCTGGCGGACAAAAACAAAGAATAATGATAGCAAGGGCACTTATTTCATCTCCAAACTTATTGATGTTTGACGAAGCAACTAGCGCACTTGATAATATTACACAGGCAACAGTTGTAGAAACACTGTCGAAAATGGACATAACCAGAATAGTAATTGCACATAGATTGTCAACTATAAAACAGTGCGACAGAATTGTATATTTGCATAAAGGACAAGTTGTTGAAGAAGGAACATATGATGAATTGATGGAAAAAGATGGATACTTTGCAGAGCTTGCTAAACGTCAGATTGTATAGAGGTGAAAATGATGAATGAAAAGTTGAAAGATTTTTTTAAAAAGCTAATAAAAGATGAGGCTTTTAGAGAAGAGTTTGCATCAGCGAAAACAGCCTACGACGGATATACAATGGCAAAACCGTATATAGAAGGTGTAAGTTTTGATGAATTTAAAGATGGACTTACATACATTCATAATAAAATAGAATATAGAAAAGAACTTTTAAATGGAGACATGTCAAAAATATCTGGTGGCACTAATGAATTTTCGAAAGTACTGTTTCTATTGTCGCAATATAAAGATAGCTATTTTTAAACAAATGTGAAATTTATAAAAAAGAGGCGTAAAACATGGAAAACTTTTTAAAGGTACTAACAGAAAATGCAACTGTGAGAGAAGATTTTTTACGACAAACAACACCCGAAGGGGCGTATCTTGTAGCAAAGCCTTACCTTGATGGAATGCCAATGAAAGAATTTGTAGAAAGCTTGCTAGGAATAGCACAAGTAATGGACAAAGCTCAGTCGGAAGGTTTACCTGATACAGAATTAACTAGCGTTTCGGGTGGGGCTCAAGAAAGTGAAGGAATTTTAAATTTCACAAAAGCAATGGAAACTTTTAATGAACATTTTTAAAATTTTAGATTAAGTCAAGGAGGTGATTAATAAATATTGTTTGTTGAAATAAGGAAGTAGGTAAAAAATTAAAAGGAGTGCATAAAAATGAAAGATTTAAAAGCATTTGCAAAGGAAGTATCGAGTGATAAAAATTTAGCCAAGAAGGTAAGTAAAGCTAAAAATGCAGGGGAAGTTGTTTCAATTGCAGCGGATAACGGTTATAGTTTTGATGAAAACGACTTAAAGCAAGTGTCTGGTGGAGCTGGAACCCTTGGTGGTTATGTAGGAGATATAAGCACTGGAGATATTGATGCGAAGTTTAACCTTTTGGACTTTGATTTTTCTAAGGTGGATGCAAAGATTACACAAAATGTTAATGGGCGAGGAAATACAGCCCAAAATACAGGTGGAATAAATATAAATAAGAATAAATAACTTTTTATAAGAAATCCAATGATAAAGTGAAGTTTTTATTTAATGCGTTGTAAATAGCAAAAATATTATTTGATTGTTGCTAGTCGAATATAAATTTTAATAGTATTAAAAAGTCGCTGAAAGATATTATTAAATATGCCGATAGTGTATTTGGGAAATTTTATTAATTCTGGTGTTTCTATAAACAGAATGGGCAATTTATGGATGATATTTTTTATCTAGAAGTAGGCAATAAGAGCCTAAGTAATCTCGTTTTAATTTAATGAAAAACCTCAAATATATGAGACTCATTTTATAATAAAATGACTAAGTTGTGTATAAATGTTAAACAAATGTATGGATCTTAACACTAGTAAAAGCGATGAAGAGAAAAACCTTAAGAGCAAATTTAATGGCATTGTGTCCATCTAGTTTCAAATGGTGTACAATAAGTATTGAAGTGGAGATACAATTATATTTGTCATATATAAATTCATCAATTTTAGAAATCATAAAATTGATTAGTAAATCAACAAACCATTTTATTTGCAAAGAATGTCATTACTTTTTAGAAAAAATTAGTTTTCTTTGTTTTCATTTATGAAGATACAAATTTTCTTTCATTGTATTTAACTCAATTTTAGTTTAACGTTTTTTGTTAAATTCAGTTCATTTTTTAATATAAAATTTCGATATTCTTGTAAATATATTTGTAAGAGGAGGGCTGAAAATGAAAACGATAAAAGACTTTTTAAATGACATTGACACTAATGAACAGCTGAAAATTTCTTTGGAAAATATTAAGTCTGTAGAAGAAATGTGCAAAGAAGCTAGGAAGTTTGGATATGATTTTTCAGAAAATGAACTGGTAGAATATTACTTAGATGCTGTTTCGGGTGGTTTTGGAGATGTTGATAAAAGCAGCTATACTGGAACCTTAACTCAGAAAATTAAAGGTGAGCAAAATATTCAAGTTAATTATGGTAATGTAATAGCATCTGGAGGAGACGTATCCCAAAATTCTAGTGCACAATTAACTGCGGACCAAAAGTTTCAGTTAGTGATGGGATTATTAAACCGAAGAATTTGAGTTTAAATGGTGGTTTCTGTGTGTACAAAAGAATTAATTTGTCTAAAGAAACCACCGCAACTTTTTTATAAGGGAGTTTTTTAATGGCTGAAAATTTAAAAAAAATATTGTTAAGAGCAAAGAATCCAAAAGATGCTGTGCGTGTAGCAACGAAATATGGTTATGATACAGAAATAAAAGGAAATGGGGAATTGGATGAAGAAGAATTAAATAATGTTTCGGGTGGAAGAACAGAAGAATTTGTAACATATGCGAGTTACAGTGTTGTAGTGCGAGATAGAAATACTGGGGAGATACTGGCAGTAGTACCATATTAATTGAGGAGGGAAGAACAATGAAAAGCAAAGAAGAGTTCAAAAAAAAATTTGAAAATGGTGAGTTCAATGAAGATCTAGAAAATATAACTTCTGCAGAAGATGTAGTAAAGTTTGCGAGGCAATTAGGTTATGAGTTAACAATTGAAGATGTTTTAACAACGGAGTTAGGTGAAGAACAGCTAGCTTTGGTGGCTGGAGGCAAAAAAGACACACATAACACAACAAATCACAACAATAATATAAGTGGAAATGGAAATATGCAAGTTACTTTGTAGCAAAAACTAAAGGGAGGAATTTGTTTGAAAAGAAATATCATAGAATTTAAGGAGAGATTAGAAGACGATGAAGGATTTAGAAATATATTCGTTAATGCGGCTAATCTTGACGAAGTAGTGGATTTGGCGAGAGAAAATGGATATGACTTAGATGTAGAAGAAATAATAGATGAAGCGGAACTGTCAGATTATTTGTTAGAAGCAGTAGCGGGAGGAGAAGATGATACTTTCACGCACAGATTAAAAGGAGATAACAATGTGGTGTTTACAGCTAGCAACAAAGAAGAGGCACAAAAAGTTGCTCAGATGATGGTTAATGAGATTCATAAAAGAGGTATATATGGTAAAAATTAGAAACAGTTTATGGGGTGTTGCTTGTGAAGAAAGACGATAAAGGAAAAGATTTTTTAAAAGATAAGAATTTGGATAAAATTAACGGAGGGAAAAATACAACTTATAATAAAGAGGTCCAAGGGAATGGCAATATTGTAGGAGTAAATGCAAATTTTGAGCAGATGTTAGGAGCAATTGATAAGATGAACAAATCTGGGAAACTGGATTATTTAAAGAAAAAATAGGAAGGTGAATTATGTAATGGCTAAAGTGGAAGATTATAAGGCTATTTTAAAAAAATTAGGAGCAAATGAGAAAGTATGTGAAGAAATTTTAGATTATTGTGATAATAAATTTAATGTAGCAGACTATAAGCCAGAACCAATAGAAAATGAGCCATTTATAGAGGTTTGGCAGAATATAATAAATGAAATTAATAGTAAAAATATAAACGAAGTAATGAATGAAAGGATTCCTCATGGTGAGCAGGCTATAGAACTGAAAGAACCGAAAAAAGTAAGCATAGAGATATATAATTCAATAGCAGGAAATATTCCGGTGATTTACGCAAAAAATGAAGAGGATTTTTATGAGATAGTGACAAAGTTAATATATAAAGGTAGACCGGTACCGAATATAGAAAAAACAGGAGCAAGTTTTGCATATGGAGTATCGAATAAATTTATAGTGCTTTCGAATAAACCATACAGCAATATACCGGCGCAAAAATTAGGCTTAGAGGATGAGCAGTGGAGAGATTATTCGATAATAATAAGACGAGAACATGAATGTACACATTATTTTACAAAAAGATTTTTAGGTTCATCGCAAAATAATTTGCATGATGAGCTAATAGCAGATTTTACTGGAATAATGTGTGCGATTGGAGAATTTAAAGCAAAATGGTTTTTGGCAGGAATGGGAATAGATTTATATCCGGAGCCGCAAGAAGTAGGCAGATTCCCGGTGTATACATCGAAATTATCTAGTGAAGCGGCAGAAATCATGAAAAAAATAATAATAAAAGTGGCCAATAACGTAGAAAAATGGTCAAAACAAGATTCCGTAAAGCAAATGAGTAGAAATGAAAGAGTACTTTTCTTATGCTCAAAGTCATTGTTAGACTTGTATATGATGAAGGACTAGGTTGTTTTTATGTATTTAGATGGATTTAAAAAATATATAAGAATATAAAAAATAGTGTACCTCAAAGAGATACGCTATTTTATTTTTATATTTTTACTTTTTATAATATTATTTCTCCGTAAACATTTGAGTTAATGCCAGCCGCATTTGCCTCGTCCGTGTCGATGTGCATAGCAGGAGAAAAATTTTCATTTACACGAACAACAACATCGTCAAAAATTAAAGAACGGTGCTCAGAATAAATTTTAACTTTAACATATTGTTCATCTTTTAAATTAAAATTTTCAGCAAATTTTGGGTCAATATGAATGTGCCTTTTTGCAGCTATTACTCCCTCATAGATGTTTAGTTCTCCCATTGGGCCAACTAAAGTACATCCAGAAGTACCGGTAAGGTTGCCAGAGTCTCTAATTGGTGCGTTTAAGCCTAATTTTCTGGCGTCTGTAAGAGATATTTCAACCTGGGTTTGATTTCTTAATGGCCCTAATATGGGAACACTTTGAATTTTGTTTTTAGGACTGATAATACTAACTCGTTCATTGCAGGCAAATTGACCTGGTTGAGATAAGCTTTTTCTAATAGTGAGCTTTGCGTTTTTTCCAAATAATATTTCAAAGTCGTGCCGTGATAAATGAATATGTCTGGCCGAAGTTTCCACTAAAATTTTCAAAATAAATCACCTCCATACTTTTTATAAGGATAAAAACATATTTTAATTGTATTGATTTTCTAAAAATTTTCAATATGATGTAACCTACAAATTTACCTTTTATTTATATTATGATATAATAAAAATGAAATATTTAAGTTAGTTTGTAAAAAAGAGGTATGTTTATGTATAAATCCTTTGAAGAACTTGAAAAAGTCTGTAAAACTTGCGAAAAATGTGACCTTTGTAAGACCAGACACAACGTAGTTTTTGGAGTTGGAAATAAAAATGCGGAAGTGCTGTTTATAGGAGAAGGCCCAGGAGAAAATGAAGATTTGCAGGGAGAACCTTTTGTGGGCAGGGGCGGGCAATTACTTGACAAAATGTTAAAAGCAGTAGACCTTGACAGAAATAAAAATATTTATATTGCCAATATAGTAAAGTGTAGGCCACCACAAAATAGAGATCCGTTTCAAGAAGAACAAGATTCATGTATAGACTGGCTCAGGAATCAAGTTGCACTGATAAGGCCTAAAATAATTGTGTGTTTGGGAAGAATAGCCGCGATGAAAATCATTAAACCAGATATGAAAATAACAAAAGAACATGGAATATTTTTTGAAAAAAACGGAGTTATAATGATGGCAACATTACATCCAGCAGCGTTACTCAGAAATCCAGCCAATAAACCAGAAGCTTTTAATGACTTTTTGAAACTAAGAGAGAAAATTAAAGAAGTGTGCGAATATACATATTAAAAAACAAAGGGAACAGCGAGCAAAGACTGTTCCTTTTTATAAATTAAAATCCGTTTAGATGCATATTCTTTATTATTGATGGATAATCCACATAGCAGTAATTCATATCCACGCGACCGTTTATTCCGGGAACACTGCCTTCACTTGTATATTGCCAAATTCCATAAGGCCAATTGCAACCACAGTTTTTATTCCAATGTGCAATCCATAATTGATATCCACCAAGTCGGTTCATATCCAGGCAATTTTTTTGCCAATTTAAAAATGTATAATATCCAGTATAATAACCAGCTTCTTGAAGTTTTTGTAAAAATGTTAAAATAACGTCAGTTTTTTGAAGATTGTTTAGCTTTGCCTGACATTTATCTTCAAAATCGAAAAAAACAGGATATTCCCATTGAGTCCACTTCAATCTATTAATAAAAAACTCAGTTTCTTTTATAGCTTCTTGAGGTGTTGTTGCATAGCTGTAGTGGTAAGCACCAATAGGCATGCCAACGGATTTTGCACCGTCAATGTTTGCTTTTAATTTTCTATCTGTCTGCTTGTCCCATTTTTCCCAACCGTAACCTGTTCGGATAATTGCAAATTCAATACCAGAATCCTTTACGGCTTGCCAATTTATGTCGCCGTTGTGATGAGAAACGTCGATACCTTTTTTGCAAAAAGCTTTGTTTTTATGTAGGCTAACCGAAGGACTTACATGTATAGTATTTGCGTTTTTCTTAGGGCTTGATTTAGATGAGTCGATGTAAGCATTTGCATAAAAGTGTGGACAGGAAAGCGCGATGACTGTTAAACATATAGTAAAAATTTTTTTTATTACATATTTAATCAATTTTACTTCACTCCAATATTAAATTTACTTAAATTTGACAATTTATTTATAATTATACTGTTTTTTAGCATATAATTCAATAATTTCAACTGAATGATTTTGTAGATTTTTCTGGCAATTTTTTGTTTAACTTTTTTTTGTGAGTATTGATTTTCACAAAAAGTTGTAGTATAATGAAAACGTAAAGCCAAAGTAAATAAAATATACAGAGCAAAGTTGACACTATATATTTGAATATGTAAGCGGATAGGCGCTGTGCGGTCTGGCGCCGTGAATCATGTCAGGCGGGGAACCGAGCAGCATTAAGCGGAATGCTGGGGGCGATGCAGTTAGTTTGTTCGCTTGCATATTCAAGTATATTGTGGGTCTTTTTTAGACGGTCTACTTTGCTTTTTAATTTATCTTAATTTGTGAAAGGTTAAATTGCTTATGTATCAAGCTCTTTACAGAAAATATAGGCCTAAAGTTTTTAAAGACGTTATTGGTCAGCCACATGTTACAGTAACGCTTCAAAATGAACTTTTATCGGGCAGAATAGGACATGCGTACCTTTTTATCGGCTCAAGGGGCACTGGAAAAACTACTTGTGCAAAAATTTTCGCAAAAGCAGTTAACTGCATGAACCTTGATGAAGGCAATCCGTGCGGTGAGTGCGATTTGTGCCGAGAAATTGACGCTGGTGAAGTTATGGACATTGTCGAGTTGGATGCGGCGAGCAATAACGGCGTTAACGATATAAGAGATATTTGTGAATCAGCGATATTTACACCAGCAAAAGCCAAATACCGCGTTTACATAATAGATGAAGTGCATATGCTATCTCCTGGAGCTTTCAACGCTCTGCTGAAAACTTTGGAAGAACCACCAGCTCACGTTATATTTATTTTAGCAACTACCGAAGTACACAAAATTCCTGCGACAATTTTGTCAAGATGTCAGCGGTTTGAATTTCATAAAATTTCTGCAAATGACATAGCAAAGCGACTCGAGTATGTTGCTGAGCAAGAAAATGCTGATATAGAAAAAAATGCGGCACTTTTAATAGCTAAAATTTCTGATGGAGCGATGAGAGACGCACTGGCAATTTTGGATAAATGTATTGGAGTGAGCAAAAAAATAACAGTTGAGATTGTCTCAAAAACAGTAGGAATAGCATCACAGGAACAGGTTTATGAAATAATTGAGGCAATTTTAAAAGAATCGCCAGAGATTGCGTTGGCTGCAGTTGACAATTTTGATAAACATTCTAAAGATATGTCGAGATTGACTTTTGAACTAATAAGTAACTTTAGAAATATAATGTTAATCAAAACTTTAAAAAGCGCACAGAATTTGCTAATTATTTCAGATGAAGATTATAAAAAATTAAAAGACTTAGCAGAAAAGGTAACTCTTGAAACAATAATTTTTATAATGGACACACTGCAGCAATCATTTGAAAAAATGAGCAAGGGCTGCGATGCGAAAACAGAGCTTGAAATGTGTCTGGTGAAACTTTGTTCGCCCAAATTAAACTATAGCAACGAAGCTATTGCTAACCGAATTGATAAATTGGAGCGTGAAATCAATTTATTGAAAGCTGAGTTGAAAACAGAGTTTAAGGAAAATCAGTTAAACGTTAAAGAAAAAGAGAGTTTATCTGAAAAATCGACTTCAAAAGAAATGTTAGCTGAAAAAACAGATGAAATTTTAAAAAGAAAACCATCTTCAGCAGACATTGATGTGATGGAATTACAGAAAAATGCTCAAAAAATGACGAATTGGAATGAAGTTTTGGAAGTTTTAAAAGATTATTCACATACGATAGCGACTGCCTTTAAGGGGTCAACTGCATACATTAGTGGGGATTTTGTCTTAATTGACTCTCAAAATGAAATGGCGTTTGAACTCTTAAGAAAATCAAATCAAAGAGATAAAATGAGAATGGCGGTTAAAAATGTTACAGGAAAGGCATATAAATTAGGCCCTTACACCGGAACAAAAGCCGAGGATGAACCTGAGGACCCTTTAAATGAACTAGCAGATACGGCAAAAAAAATGGGGATAAATGTTACAGAAAAATAAGTTTTAGGAGGACTATTTATGAAGGCAAGATTACCAAAAGGTTATAATAATGGAGGCACTGCAAATTTGCAACAGCTAGCAGTGAAGGCACAAAAAATGCAAAAGGAAATGGATTTATTGACTGAGGAACTTGGAGAAAAAGAATATACAGCAACGGCATCTGGCGGAGCGGTTAAAGTGACTATTAATGGTAAGCTCGAAGTGAAAAATATTGAGCTTGCTCCGGAAATTGTAAATGAAGATGACGTTGAAATGCTGTCTGATTTGCTTATTGTTGCGGTTAATGAAGCCATTCGTAACGCTGTGAATGAAAAAAATGAAAAAATGGATAAATTGTCGGCTGGACTTAGTATGCCTGGAATATTTTAGCTTATGATGGAATATAATGTATTGCCGCTTGCAAGGTTAATTGAGCAATTTGAACGTTTACCTGGAATTGGCAAAAAAACTGCTCAAAGATTAGCGTATTTTGTATTACAAATGTCTGATGAAGATGCCAAAGAATTTTCTGAAGCGATAGTTGATGCGCATAAAAAAATTAAATATTGTAAAATATGTAAAAACTTAACAGATCAAGATTTGTGCCATGTATGCCGTAATAACTCTCGGGACAAAAGTATAATTTGTGTTGTTGAAGATCCACGGGATGTTGTTGCTCTTGAAAAAACCGGCGAATTTTTTGCATCGTATCATGTTTTGCACGGTGCAATTTCCCCATTAAATGGCATCGGGCCTGAACAGCTGTATATTAAAGAACTTTTGTCGCGAATTTCAAATGAACCAATAAAAGAGGTAATCATGGCGACAAACCCTACAGTTGAAGGCGAAGCAACCGCTATGTATATTTCAAAATTATTAAAGCCTCTGAGTGTAAAAGTGACTAGATTAGCTTACGGGATTCCGGTTGGAGGAGATCTTGAATATGCAGATGAAGTTACACTTTCACGAGCGTTGATTGGCAGAAGTGAAATATGATTGGTTTTTGTTTTATTTTGTGACAGTTCCTAATTTTTTTGACTTCATTCCTTATTGACATGGGAGGCTGCCTGTGGTATAATTTGAATTAGAAAGTTGTGGCAGACGCAAGCTTTCTGTGCTTGAAAAGAGGGTGAATATGAAAAAGGAGACTTTTAAAACAATTGCGCAAAATAAAAAAGCATTTCATGATTATTTTGTGGAAGAAAAGTTTGAGGCAGGAATAGAGCTCTTTGGAACAGAAGTTAAATCAATACGTCAAGGGAAGGCATCTTTGAAGGAATCCTGGTGTTCGATTGTAGACGGACAGCTTTTGATTAATGGTATGCATATTTCACCTTACGAGCAGGGAAATGTTTTTAATAAAGACCCTATGCGCATTAAAAAGTTATTAATGCACAAACGTGAAATTATGCGACTTTTGGGGCTTGTTAAACAAGATGGCTATGCGTTGATTCCTTTGTCAGTTTATTTAAAAGGTTCACTTGTAAAAGTTTGTGTAGGACTTTGCAAAGGTAAAAAGTTATACGATAAACGTAGTGTTATGGCTCAAAGAGATGCACAAAGAAAAATTGAACGCACAGTTAAAGAATATAATCATTAAAATTTACCTGGGGATGTAACGGTTTCGACGGGGATTGTGAGTCTTAGCAAGCGAGTAGCGGTGCGAATACGCTTTAAACTTCGCAATTTTAAAAAATTAAACGACAATAATAACGTTGAATTAGCAGCTGCTTAGTCAGTTGCCGTCTTTTTAGAGAATACTGCGGCTCTTTATAAGGCGTCGAATAGCAGTGAACGTGAACTGAATTTTGGCTCAAATTTAGTCATGACTTAGAGTCTACCAAGGTTTAAAGCCTGTTATTGGGCGTTTTTCTGAGGGAATTTTAATTCAATAACTACACTCGTAGAAAGTTTTGATAAGCGGTTTTCGGACAGGGGTTCAATTCCCCTCATCTCCACCAAATATTGTTTTATATTTTTGTATGGAGGTTTGTATTAGGTTATGGGAGTTAATAGCATTGTTAAGGAAAAAGTTGTTAAAGATGAAAAGAAAAAGAAGGCTTCAAACGTAGGGGTTGGATTAAAAAAGCATATAGAAAAAATGAAAACAAACCCGGAATATCGGCAGCTTATGGTCGAAAAATATAAAAAAAATAGACCAAATGCAATTGAAATTGATATGCTTGATAAAGATACGATGAAGATTATTAAAACATTTTCTAAAATCATGGATGGAGCTGCATGGATTCGTGAAAACACCAAATATGTTAAAGCTGATTATGCAACGATAAATAAAATTTGTAAAAAGCAGGGCAAAACCGCTTACGGGTACAAGTGGCAGTATACAAGAGATAGATGAAAAATAAGAAAAAGGAGAAACATATTATTTGTTTCTCTTTTTTTATGTGAGTATGTTAAAAATTTTAAATTTATTCAGAACAATTTTTTTGAATTTATAAAATGATTTATAAATAGATATATTTTTGTTGTGAAACAGATGTTAGCCGTACTTTTTTAAAATTTTTGAACGTTGATTTAATCATTTTTTAGTTGTATAATTGGAATTAATTTAACAGTTTTTTTGTTGGAGGAAATTTTAATGAATTTAAATATTAAATGCAATGAAATTCGGAGATTGATTTTAAAAACAATAGGCACATTGGGCGTGGGGCATATCGGAGGGTCATTGTCTATTGTGGAACTTTTGGTGGTGCTTTATGAAAAACACATGAAAATTGACCCCAAAAATCCTAAAATGCTAGGAAGAGATCGTTTAGTTGTGTCAAAAGGGCACAGTGGACCAGCGGTTTATTCTATTTTGTGTAGTAAGGGATATTTTTCAAAAGACTGGCTTTTAACATTAAATCAGCCAGGAACAAATTTGCCGAGTCACTGCGATATGAACAAAACTCCTGGAATTGACATGACAACAGGCTCGTTGGGGCAAGGTTTTTCGTGTGCGATGGGAATTGCAAAGGCTTCGAAAATAAAAAATGATGGCGCAACAATTTATACAATAATTGGCGATGGAGAGACTCAAGAAGGGCAGATTTGGGAAGCCGCAATGTTTGCTGCACAGCACAAGCTGAGCAATGTAATCGCTTTTACAGATTACAACAAATTGCAGCTTGATGGGCCAATTAGTGAAATTTGTGATATTGCGCCGCTTGATGAAAAATGGCGAGCTTTTGGTTGGAATGCTATAAATGTGAAAAATGGTCACAATTGTGACGAGATTGATGCAGCAATAAAATTGGCGAAGTTTTCTGATAAACCTTCAATGATAATTCTAAATACAAAAAAAGGCAAAGGAATTTCTTTTGCAGAAAATGCAGGAATAGGCAATCATAGTATGCAAATTACACCAGAAATGATGGAGCAAGGTTTGAGAGAATTGAGAGGTGAAGAGTAATGGAAATGCGTCAAGTTTTGGCAGCAGAGTTAGAAAGATTAATGTCAGAAAATGAAAACATAGTAGTGATTGATTCGGATCTATCGAAGCCGAATGGTTTGTCGAGGCTGAAGAATAAATTTCCTGATAGGTCGATAGATATTGGAATCGCAGAACAAAACATGGCCTGCGTGGCAGCGGGAATGAGTAGCTATGGTATGATTCCTTTTATTTCGACGTTTACGCCATTTGCGACCAGACGAATTTGTGACCAAATTGCAGTTTCATGCGCATATGCTAAGCAAAATGTAAAAATTATTGGAACAGACCCGGGAATTAGTGCGGAATTTAACGGCGGAACTCATATGAGTATGGAGGATATCGGCGTACTGAGAAGTATCCCAGAAATAGTAATTTTTGAACCGACAGATAACATCCAACTGAAAAAGGCATTGCCACAAATTGTAAATTATTATGGTGTGGTGTATATAAGAACTTTTAGGAAAAATACTCCAGATATTTTTGATGAAAACTGTGATTTTGACCTGTTTAAAGCAGCAAAAATTACTGAAGGAAAAGATTTAAGTATTTTCTGTTCTGGAATAATGGTTAATGAAACTTTAATTGCAAATGAAAAACTTAAGTCCATGGGAATCGACGCAGAGATTATAAATATTCACACGATAAAACCAATTGATAAAGCGGCAGTGGTAGCCTCTGCCAGGAAGACAGGAGCAGTTTTAACTGTAGAAAATCATAGTGTGATTGGCGGGTTAAAATCAGCTGTATGTGAAGTTTTAATGGAAGAGTTTCCAGTACCACTTAGAGCCGTTGGAGTTCAGGACAAATTTGGTCAGGTTGGAAAAATGCCATATTTAAAAGAACAGTACAATATGCAAGCAGAAGATATTGTGAAAAAAGCTATCGAAGTTTTGGCAGCAAAAAATAATTAAAAAATGTATTATATCGCCACTTTTGCAAATAATATTTGCGGAGGTGCGGTATTTTGAAAAGAAATAAGGATTTAACATCGAATAATTCTGATGAAACCGTTGATAAGAACATAAGTGAAGCCAATCCGGCCAGTAAAATTCAGATAGAGCAGATTAATGAAACAGGTGCAGTTGTTGTGACGAACGGAAAATACACAATCTATTGTTTGACGATTGTGGGAGAAATTGAAGGTCACAATTATGCAGAAGACTTTGTTAAAACAACTAAGTATGAAAAAGTAATTCCGCAGCTTGTCGCAATAGAAGAAAGTCCATCAATAGATGGATTGTTAATTTTGCTGAATACTGTGGGTGGAGATATTGAGGCAGGATTGTCACTTGCAGAGTTGGTTTCTGGCATGAGAAAGCCGACAGTTTCTATGGTTATAGGCGGGGGACATTCTATTGGAGTACCGCTTGCGGTGGCAGCGAAAAAGACTTTTATAGCCAAAACTGCTTCAATGATGGTACATCCTGTGCGGACGACAGGAACGGTTTTGGGAACGTCTCAAGCATTTGAATACCTTAAAAGGATGCAAAAAAGAATTACGAGGTTTGTAGAAGATAATTCAGAAATTTCAGCGGAACGTTTTCAAAAACTTGTTATGAATACATGCGAGCTTGATATGGATATTGGAACGGTTTTAGAGGGCAAAGACGCGGTTGAAGAAGGTATTATTGATAAGATGGGAAATTTGTCTGATGCTTTAACGTGTCTTTATGATATGATAGATAGTGAAAAGTGCAAAAAAAATCGTAAAAGTAAAAAATCTAATAAAAATAATGATTGAGTTTGTCAGAAAAACAGGTGTAGGGGCGAAAAGTCCCTACTTTTTGCCGTAAAAATTGCGAGGAGATATTTTGATAGAGAGAAAAAAAAATTTAAAATCAAGAAAAAATGTAATTTCTAAAGAAAATGCAAAAAATAAACCAAGTATGGCAGAAAAATCAAAATTAAATAATCAAGTATTGGCAATAATAATTTTCGCAGTGGCAGTGCTTTTTGCTTGTTTGGTTTTTATAAAAGGTGAGAATGTATGGCTTTTTTTGCATAATTTTGTATGGGGGCTTTTTGGAGTAATAGCATTTTTTGGGCCGATATTGTTACTTTACATAGCGATAAATACGGCGATGGCGCAGCCAAAAGAGAAAACTAGCGTGAAGATAATGTTGTCTGTGATTGTAATTTTTTTAACGTGTACATCTTTATATATTTTTGGCAGCAATCCGGATTTTGAGAGAGTTAATTATTTTCAAAATTTGGCTGAACTTTACAAAGAAGGCACTCAAAATACCGGCGCAGGGCTATTTAGTGGAATTTTAGGCATTCCTTTTGTTTATCTTTTTGGAGGAGTGGGTGCAAAAATAATCATCGTTTTGTCACTTTTTGTGTCAGTAATGCTTCTTACTGGAACCAGCCTTACTACACTTTATGGTTCTATGAAAAAAATATTTATTTTTGTTTTGAATAGTGTAAAAAAATGTTTTTGCAAAGATGAATTTGATGAGGCCTTAGACAAAAATTGCCCTAAAAATCACACGGAACTCCCAGAACACCCGGTTAAATCGAATTTAATTTTAAACAATATTGAAGAAAATACTGAAAAAAAAGCAAGTAACTCTAAAAAAGAAAATTTATTTGAAAATTCTGCGGAACAGGCAGCGGAAGCGTTTATTCAAAAAAATAAAAAGAAGAAAAAAGAGTCGTTGGAGTTTGAGGCTAGCGAAGTCAAATTAACACTTGACAAAATGGAGGAAGGTACATATAATTATCCGCCAGCAACGCTTTTGGAGCCAACAAAAGAGCAAAATCAAGCGGATATTCGTCATGAGCTGCAAACGAATGGACAAATGCTCGTTGACACTCTGAACAGTTTTTCAGTTCAAACAAAGATTATCGACATAAGCCGAGGCCCAGCGGTTACGCGATATGAACTTCAACCGGCTGCGGGGGTAAAAATAAGCAAAATAACAAATTTAGCAGACGATATCGCGCTGAATTTGGCGGCTTTGGGTGTTAGAATTGAAGCGCCAATTCCTGGGAAAGCTGCAGTTGGAATAGAAATTCCGAATAAAATAGTAAATATTGTAAAAATGCGAGAATTAATAAATTCAGATGAATTTGTTAATTCTCAGAGCAAATTGACCGTAATCTTAGGCAAAGACATTGCCGGAAATGTTACAGTTGCAGATTTAGCCAAAATGCCTCATTTGTTAATTGCGGGTTCAACAGGTTCAGGAAAATCGGTATGCATAAATTCTTTCATAATAAGTCTTCTTTATAAAGCCAGCCCAGAAGAAGTGCGCTTGTTAATGGTTGACCCGAAAGTGGTCGAACTGGGCATTTATAATGGTATTCCGCATCTTTTGGTGCCGGTTGTTACAGATCCAAGAAAGGCCGCTGGAGCGCTAAATTGGGCGGTAACAGAGATGTTAAAAAGGTATAATATTTTTGCAGAAAATAATGTGCGTGATTTAACGGCGTACAATAAAATGGTTCAAAGCAAAATTAAATCAGGGAAACTAGATGAAAATGATGAAGAAAAACTGGAAATGATGCCACAAATTGTGATAATCATAGATGAGTTGGCGGATTTAATGATGGCTGCGCCGAACGAAGTTGAAGACGCGATTTGCAGGTTGGCACAAATGGCCCGAGCGGCTGGAATGCACCTTGTAATTGCAACTCAACGGCCTTCTGTTGATGTTATTACCGGTACGATTAAAGCGAATATTCCAAGCCGAATTGCGCTTTCGGTTTCATCACAAATTGACTCAAGGACGATACTTGACTCAAGTGGAGCGGAAAAACTTCTTGGTCGAGGCGATATGCTGTTTTCTCCGATTGGAGCGTCAAAACCTATGCGAGTTCAAGGATGCTTTTTGACGGATAAAGAAATAGAAAATGTACTTAGTTTTATCAAAAATAACGGCGAAAATGAGTATGATCAAAAAGTCATTGAGGAAATTGAAAAAAATGCAGTACTCGAGCCAACAAAAGATGAAAAATCTGATGATAAGGAGCAAGATCCAATGCTAGAAGAGGCAATAAGGTGCATCATGGAAGTTGGACAAGCCTCGACTTCACTGTTGCAAAGGCGGTTGCGCTTAGGATATGCACGTGCAGGCAGACTCATAGACGAAATGGAACGAATGGGAATAGTGGGTCCGCATGAAGGCTCAAAACCACGCCAAATTTTAATAAGAAATTATCAATTCGGTGAAAAAAGTAATTTGGATAAATAATAATTATAAGGAGAATTTTATGCAAAATAAGTTTAAAATTATGCAAAAAAGAAAAAATTTTTTGATTCTTTTAATTTCTCTTATAATATTTATTGGAGCAGCAACGATCTCGATTATTGAATCTGTTGGTGTTCCAGTTTGGAAGAATATTTTTAATGTTTGCGCGGTTAAAGAGTTTTCAAGTTGCGCCGATGATTATCCGATGTCAGTGCACGTTCTGGATGTGGGAAAAGCAGATTGCATTTTTATTACCTGTGAAGGGAAAAATATTTTAATCGACGCTGGTGAAACTAGCATTTATAAATTTGTAAATGAGTATTTGCGAAAAATGAACATAAAAGCCATTGATCAGCTGATATTGACACATCAGCACAGTGACCACGTGGGCGCAATGAGTTATATTGTGGACGAATTTAATATAAAATCGTTTATGATGCCGCAATTGAAAGATGATATGATTCCGACATTTAGGTCTTATGAAAGGCTTTTAATTTCGCTTGACAATAAAGGCATGAAAGCCGAACGACCGGAGCCAGGCAAAAGTTATGATATTGGTCCGATGAAGATTGACATTTTTGCACCGCTTTCACAATATGACGACATGAATAATAATTCTATTGTGATGAAAGTTACATATAAAAATAAAAGTTTTTTATTTACTGGCGATGCTGGAAAAGAATCAGAAAGAGATATAATATCGGCTGGGTTTGATGTGAAAGCGGATGTTTTAAAAGTTGGACATCATGGCAGCAAGACAGCAACGTCTCAGGCTTTTTTGAATAAAATTCAGCCTTTGTATGCGGTGATTTCCGTTGGTGAGGACAGAAATAAATTGCCAAAGAAGGAGACTTTGGAGCGTTTGAAAAAGAATAATATAAAAATTTATCGAACAGATTTGGATGGCACAGTGATTTTTGCAACGGATGGAGAAAATTTGAAAGTTTTTTGTGAAAAGGAGAAAAATAATTGAAATTTTTGTCAATAGACCGCTTAGATGGAGCTTATGCGATTTGTCAGGATGATGTTGAAAAATTGTATGCGATAAAAATTCGGGAGTTACCTGAAAATGCAAGGCCTGGCGATGTTTTGAGTTTGTCGCCGGATGGAATATTAGTGTTGGATAAAAAAGAGACTATGAATAGGAAAAATCGAATAAAAAAATTGCAAAATAAGTTGTTTGATGTAGACTAAATTGTTTTATTGCGCTATAATAAAACAATGGAGGGCGAAGTATGGGCTTTAGAGAAGATTTTATCGAAATATATAAAAATTTTATTAAAAGACAGGGGACAGAAGAGCTTTTAAATTGGCTTTTAACTACAGATTTTTTTGTAGCACCAGCTAGTACAAAATATCATTGTGCGTGCGAGGGCGGGCTAGTTCAACACAGTGTGAGCGTTTATAAAACGCTAAGAGAAAAATACTTTGAAGAGCAGTCGGACTCAGAAGAAAGTTTTGCTATATGCGGATTGTTGCACGATTTATGCAAAGCTGAGTTTTATAAGGTTTCGACGCGAAACGTGAAAAATGAAGTTACCGGAGCATGGGAAAAACAGCCGTTTTATGCAATTGAGGATAGTTTTCCATATGGCCACGGGGAAAAATCGGTGTTTTTAATTGAACGTTTTATGCGACTGAAACCGGCGGAAGCAATGGCTATTAGGTGGCACATGGGTGGCTTTGATAGTGCAGCAAAAGGTGGAGATTTTTCAATCGGGTTGGCATACGAAAAATACCCTCTGGCGGTAAAGCTACATATCGCAGACATAGAATCGTCATATTTGTGTGAAAAACATACCTCTGTGGTGCAAAAAAGATAATTATTAGATTGAAATTTTATTTTAGGAGAGAATATTATGTGTAATTTAAAAAAAATTTTATAGGTAGTTTTAAGTTTAAGTATGGTTTTTAATGCAGGAATGTCAAAAAAGGTTTTTGCAGATGAATTAGATAGTTATAGGGACAAATGCTGTTTTGAGCGAAATTCTAAAGGTGGATATTTGAATAGTTCTTGTGCAAATATTGAAGCAAGAAAAATTCTTTTGAGTGGAGAAAAAGACTATGTAACTATGGGAAATTTGGGATTAGATGGAAATAGTAAATGTTTCTGTTTTAAGTTTAACGCGCTTGATAAAGTGCTATCTAAGTTTGGTTTTGATAAAATAGGACTTGAATTGCATAAAAAAATGGATGAAATAATAAAGAAGAAAGAAAATTTTGAAATTACTGTAAAGAAAGATTTATTGAAATTAGGTTCTGCAGCATTAGACTCATTGTACAAAATTTGTTTATAAGGAAAACAGAAAATAAAAGAATATGAGCAAAAATAAAAAGAGCAGGACTCAAAAAAGAAAAAACAGCCCTTGTCTTAAACTTTTTTTTAGTTTTGCTAGTTTGGCTGGTTTGCATTTTGTATTTGATCGCTGAAGAGGAACAAACTTTATAAAAAGTAGTAAGAGATTTTTGATAGAAATTGTAATAAAGAGCTTCTACTGGATTCTATATTAAAATTTTTAAAAGGAAAATTTATTAAAAAAAACCTTACATAACGGCCGACTATTTAGAGTTTACTTTTGATGAAATTAGAGACATTTTTTGTTTGAATTATTTCGCTAATTTAGGAATAAACTATACAGAAGAAGAAAAGCTGGTTTTGAACAAAATTTAAAGAAATTAACTGAAGACATAAATGCAAGCAAAGAAGAAAGGGAAAATATTTATATCAAGAAAAACAGCTAATGTATTTTTGGGTTTTCTTAATTTGTGCTTGACAAAGGTATGAGAAATTTATATAATTATTAATTGTAACGTCAATGACGATTTTTCTTTTCGTTTTTCGTTTTTCATTTTTAACTTAATTTTGTACATTATTTTTAAGGAGGTCATAAATTATGGCAGTGCCTAAGAGAAAACATTCTAAGGCTAGGCGCGATAAAAGGCGTTCGAATGTCTGGAAAATTCAAGCTCCTGCACTTATGAAATGCCCACAATGCGGTGAGTTTAAATTACCTCATAGAGTTTGCAAAACTTGTGGTTATTATAAGGGTAGAGAAGTTATTAAAATAGAGGGCTAATTTTCTTATTTTAGCATAGAGAGGGCATCTGAAACCTTCTCTATTTTCTTTTATAGAAATTTATTTAAGAGAATTTTATTTATAAAAACTAGAAATAGTATAAAGACAATTCTTTTAAACGAAAAAAATGAGTTGCTTTTGGTGTATACTGATGATAAAAATATTAGAAACGAAACCGAGAAATATAATGGTGGCTTTTGGCAAATGGTTGGTGGCAAAATTGAAGATGGCGAAGATTATATTTCTGCGATAAAAAGAGAAATATTTGAGGAGACTTCTATTGTTGAGGACAAACTGGATATAGGACCAATTGTTTTTAAAGGTAGAATGACTCTTAATATTAATGGAGAAGCAAATGACATTAGACAGTCATTTGTGGTTGTGCATCATAAAGTGGCATCTGAAGTTAATCTGAAAAATTTAACTGAGGAGGAGAAACCTGTATTAAAAAAATTAAAATGGTTCTCTTATGATGAAATAAAAAATTGTGACGAGATAATTTATCCAGTGGTTTTGTCGGATTATTTAAAGGACATAATAGATAAAAAGTATCCAATTGAAGTCTTGGAGATAGACATTGCAAAACAACCAGAAAAATAGCTTTTTTTACATATTAAAGAATGGAGGTACCAAAATGGCAAAACCGATTGTTGCGATCGTAGGAAGGCCAAATGTTGGAAAGTCTACACTGTTTAATAAGCTAGTGGGGCAAAGAATTTCTATTGTCGATGATACTCCTGGAGTGACGAGAGACAGGATTTATGGTGAATGCGAGTGGCAAAATAGAACATTTTCGTTGATAGATACGGGGGGAATAGAACCATATTCTGATGATATTATTTTGTCGCAAATGCGCCGTCAAGCCCAGCTTGCAATTGACTCTGCGGATGTTATAATTTTGGTTACAGATATAAAAACTGGCTTGGTCGCTACAGACCGAGAAGTGGCTATTATGCTGCAAAAAAGTGGAAAACCGGTTATCGTTTGCGTGAATAAATGTGATAAAATAGGAAATGTTGAGCCTGATTTTTATGAATTTTATAATTTGGGGTTAGGTGACCCTATAATGGTTTCTTCAGTACACGGCCACGGAACCGGCGATTTACTCGATGAGGTTTTAAAAAATTTGCCTGATGAAATTCCTGATGAAGGGCAAAACGCGGTAATAAACGTAGCTGTTATTGGCAAGCCAAATGTCGGCAAATCATCGCTTATAAATAAGATAACCGGTGAAAATAGGTGTATAGTTTCTAATGTCGCAGGTACTACGAGAGATTCTATCGATACTTTTGCAGAAAATGAGTTTGGGTGCTTTAACTTTATCGACACAGCAGGACTTCGTCGAAAAAATAAGGTTTATGATGCTGTTGAAAAATATAGCGTAATTCGCGCAAAAATGTCTGTTGAACGTAGTGATGTTTGCGTTATAATGATAGATGCTGTTGAGGGTTTTACTGAGCAGGATTCGAAAGTGGCAGGGCTTGCTATTGAGGCTGGCAAGGCATGCGTGATAGCCGTAAATAAGTGGGACGCGATTGAAAAAACTGATAAAACTATGTCTAATTATAGAAAAAAGTTGGAAAATGATTTTTCATTCATGTCTTACGTTCCAATAATTTTTATTTCGGCAAAAACTGGTCAGCGAATAGAAAATTTGTTCGAGATGATAACTGCTGTTTCAAATGCGAACGCTATGCGAATTTCTACCGGAGTGCTGAATGATGTTTTGGCAGAGGCGATTATTAGAGTTCAGCCGCCAACAGACAAAGGAAAACGATTGAAAATTTTTTATATTACTCAAGTTTCTGTCAAACCGCCGACATTTGTTTTTTTTGTAAATTCGGCGCAGCTTTTTCATTTTTCATATCAAAGGTACCTCGAGAATAGAATTAGAGAGACATTTTCTTTGCAGGGTACGCCTATAAGATTTATAATAAGAGAAAAAACAGAAAAATAGAGTTTAAACTATTAGGAGTGATTTTTTGGACTTTCAGACAATTAATTTTTTTAAATTTTATTGGCTACACATGATTATTGTGGCAACAGTTGGATATTTAATTGGAAGCATTAGCTTTTCTATTTTGCTTACTCGATATTATAAAAACAAATCAGATATTCGCAATATGGGCAGTGGAAATGCCGGCTTTACAAATGTATTGCGCTCAGTTGGATTTTGGCCAGCATTTTTGACGATGTTAGGCGATTTTGGCAAAGGCATAGTTGCTTGTTTATTTGGAAGATTTGTTTTTTCTCAGGTTAGCTTGCCCGGAGTGCCGGAGTTTTGCATAGTTCAGTATGGAATTTATATCGCTGGCGTAGCGTGTTTGATTGGTCATGTGTATCCTTGCTTTTTTGAATTTCGCGGAGGAAAAGCAGTTTTAACAGCACTTTCACTATTAATTATGACGGATTGGAGAGTAGCTTTTCTTGCATTGGCGGTATTCTTGATAGTTGTTTTTTCAACGAGATTGGTTTCTTTAGGTTCGATTTTGGCCGCAGTTTCATATCCGATTATAACTTTTTGCGTTACATACTTTTACGATTATCTTGGAGCAAGACGCCCTGCTACATTTGGATACACTATTATAGTTACGACGATTTCTGTTTTAGTAGGTGTTTTTGTTATTTATAAGCATAAGAAAAATTTAATAAGGCTCTTGAATGGAGAAGAGAAAAAATTGACAATAGCATCAAAATAAGCAAAGAATTAGCACCCGCGCGGTATAGTGCGGGTGCTTTTTACTTTAGTTAATGATTTTTTGTTTAGTCTGTTCATCCATTCCATAAGTGTTTCCACCAGCTGCAGATTCCAGCTCGTCAAAACTTAATTCAATTCCATCAGTTATTTTTTGAAATAATTTATTTAATTCGTCTTTTTTTAAGTCTATTCCATTAGATTTTGCCAAAGAAGCCAGTTCAGGTTTAGTTTTGCAGTCTTTGGCAAAGTTTAAAAACTCTTTTATGGTCATAAAAATCCTCCTTAAGAATTAATTTAATAAAATTATATATAGATGGAGGTCAATTATTTGAGTATAAATAAATTCGGTAATAAAAGCTACCGAATTTAAAAAAGAGTATTAAAAAGAGCAATAAAATTAAACAGCTCTAGCAACCTTACCAGACCTTAAGCAACGAGTACAAGCATGAATTCTTTGAGGAGTTCCGTTAACTAAAGCTCTAACGCGTTTAACATTAGGTTTAAAAGTTCTATTAGAACGTCGATGAGAATGAGAAACTTTTATACCAAAAGCAATATTTTTTCCACAGACATCACATTTAGCCATGTATAAGCACCTCCTTAAATGCGAATATATATCCATATTATAATACCAAAGTTTAAACAAAAAATCAAGTTTTTTTCAATTTTTATCTAAACGTGCAGTTTGAATTGACTTGAAATTTTGTTAGTCAAGAGGTATAATATAATAGGAAGTGATTATAGATGTGGTTTTTACAAGATGGAATGACTTTACAGAAGGCTATTATGAATATATTAGCCATTTTAATAACAATTTTCGTCGTAATGCCGATTCATGAATGGGCACATGGTTTTGTTGCATATAAATTTGGAGACAATACTGCAAAATACAGTGGTAGACTGACTTTAAATCCATTAGCACACATAGACCCACTTGGTGCAGCTGCAATGATTTTATTCAGATTTGGTTGGGCAAAGCCTGTTCCAGTTGATGCCAGAAATTTTAAAAATCCCAAGGTTGGAATGGCTCTTACGGCTTTGGCAGGACCAATGTCTAATATAATTGCTGCGCTTATTGCAGCAATAGGACTTAATTCATTAATTTATTTTGGAAGAAGCACTATTCCATACGATGCTTTGAGTTATATTATTAGTTTTATGTATTCTTTTATAAAAATTAACATTGGATTAGCTGTATTTAATTTGTTGCCGCTGCCTCCACTTGATGGTTCAAAAATTTTAGCTGCTTTTTTACCAAATAAATTTTTATTTAAGTATTATCAATATGAAAGATATATAATATTTGCTGTTTTCTTTTTGCTATTTACAAATATTTTATTAATTCCACTAATACTTCTTCAAAACTTAGTTTTAAGTGGCATTATATGGCTTGCAGCTTTGCCTTTTGGAATATAATTGAAGGAGACTTATGGAAAAAGTATCGTATAAATTGGAAAATTTTGAAGGTCCACTTGACTTATTATTGCATTTAATAAAAAAAAATAAACTTAATATTTACGATATACAAATTTCTGAACTTCTGACGCAGTATATGGCACATATAGATAAAATGAAAGAGCAAAGTCTGGATATCTCCAGCGAATTTTTGGAAATGGCTGCAAGATTAGTATATATAAAAACCGCATTTTTACTGCCTAGACACGAAGAAGCAGAAGCTTTAAAGCAAGAATTAACGGGACAACTTGTTGAGTATAAACAATATCAGGAAATTGCGAAGTTAATGCTATCAAAGATGAACTACGATTATATTTCAAGAGATCCTCAAAAAATAAATTTTGATATGACTTATTCTTTGAAGCACAACTCTTTGGACCTTTTTAAGGCTTATATTGATTCGATAGGGAAGAAAAATCGAAAATTACCACCGTCCAGAGAATCTTTTTCTGGAATAGTTTCGCGAAAAATTGTTTCTGTCTTTTCAAAAGTTATTTTTATTTTGCGTCAATTAAAAAAATTAAATAATGTAAATTATAACTTGTTATTTTCTAAAAGTAAGTCAAAATCTGATGTGGTTGCAACTTTTTTAGCGATTTTGGAGTTGGTAAAAGGAAAGAGGATTACTATAGATGGTGAAAATGAAGAAATAAGATTATTGGATGGTGATGTGAAATTTGGAAATAAAGAAAGCTAAGGCTGCCATACAAGCAATTTTATTTGCCAGTGGGGAACCGATTTCTGCAGAAAGAATAGCTACAACGATTAAGTTGGACAAGTCGACTGTATCTAAATTGTTAAAAAATTTGATGGATGATTTTGATAAAGATGAGAGTGGTATTTGTATAATAAAATTAGATGACAAATATCAAATGTGTACAAAATCAATTTATTCGGATTTTGTTAAAAGCGCATTGGACTTGCGGAGACATATTCCATTATCTCAGGCGGCGATGGAAGTTTTGGCAATTATTGCATATAATCAACCGGTCACAAAATCTTTTGTTGAAAACATAAGAGGCGTTGACTGCACAAGCATTGTATCTAACTTAAATACTCGTAATTTGATTGAGGAAAGAGGAAGGCTCGATTTGCCAGGAAGACCACTTTTATATGGCACAACTCTTAATTTTTTAAAATGCTTTGAAATTATGTCTGTTGATGAATTGCCCGAATTAAAAAGTGATGTGAAAGTTGATGGCAAAAGGGATTTTTGGGAGGACAAATGATTTTCTTGTATATTTTTTGGGGAATTATTTTGATTTTATTTATTTTATTATGTTGTCCAGTCAAAGTTTATGTTTCTTTTGAAAGTTATTTGGTTGTTAAAATGAAATTTTTGTTTTTTTCGGTTGATTTAATTCCATCAAAGAAAAATGAATCTGATGGAAAGAAGTCTGAAAAAAATCAATTTAAAAGCCATGATAATAAAATTTGGAGTATAATAAAAGAAAAAGGTTTTTTTGGCTTTTTGAAAATTTTAAAATCGATTGTAGATATCTTTTTAGCTTCTTCAAAGAGGGTTTTAAAAAAAATACACATAAATTATTTTGATCTTCATTTGCTAATTGCTGAGGATGATGCCGCTGAGACAGCTGTTGGATATACGAAAGTTTATGCACTTATAAGTTATGTAAAATCGGTTTTGTTGCGAAATGTGGACGAAAGCAAGTGTTACATTGAGGTGATTCCAGGATTTAATGATAATGAATGCAAGGTTAATTTTTCTTCAAAATTTTATTTTTTCCCAATATCTATGGTAGGTATCGTTTTGCAAACATTATTCAAATTTGTTAAAAATATGTATGTAAGTACAATTTCTGAAAGGGTGTAGAATTATGAGTGATTGCTCAATAAACAACATGGTTGACACGACTATTGAAAAAATTAAAGGCTTAGTTGACGTAAATACGATTATAGGCGAGACGATTAAACTTGATGATGGGACTGTGATTATTCCTGTTTCAAAGGTTTCTTATGGCTTTGCTTCTGGCGGGTCAGAGTTTTCAGGCAAAAAAGTTAATAACGAAAATTTATTCGGAGGTGGCAGTGGTGCAGGGGTCACAATTTCTCCAATTGCGTTTTTGACTGTTAACAGAGATGGCAATATTAGAATTTTATATGCCGAACCATCGTCTTCTGCGACAGAAAAAGTTATAGATTTGGTGCCTGATATGGTTGACAAAATTGGCTCGATAATTAAAAAGTCTGATAAAAATTCAAAAAACCACGAAGATTAATCGCTGTTTAGCTTTAATAATTTTAACTTGCTTGCATATAATTAGCTAAGAACATTAAATTTATAGGGATGTGGCTGATTTGTGTAAGAGGTTATTGACTTTGATGATTTTATTTTGCTTTTTTGTGTCGGGAGTATCTTTGAAAACTTATGCAGAAGAACCTTCTTTATCAGCGCAATCTGCAGTTGTAATTTGCGCTGACACAGGAAAAATTATTTTCGGAAAAAGCGAGCGTGAACCAAGACCTATGGCAAGCACGACGAAAATTATGACTGCACTTTTGACTCTAGAGGCTGCTCAAAATGAAGATTTTAACGTCACAATTACAGATAAAATGGTACCCGTTGAGGGTTCTTCTATGTATTTACAAGTAGGGCAAGTTTTGCCATTATCGAGTTTGGCTAAAGGCATGCTTACAGTTTCTGGAAATGATGCAGCAAATTCTGCTGCAATTACCTTAGGAGGTTCTGTGGATGGTTTTGTTGACTTGATGAACAAAAAAGCTAAACAAATTGGAATGTTGGATACATATTTTGAAACTCCTTCAGGCCTTGATAAGGGAAATCATCATTCAACTGCTTACGACATGGCATTATTGGGAGCTTATGCACTTGAAAACAGGGCTTTTTTTGACATTTCTTCTAAGAAGAGGGTAGAGGTTCCTTTTAGAGAACCAAATGAAATTAGGACACTTTACAATGAAAATAGAATGCTGAAGCGGTACGAAGGATGTATCGGAGTCAAAACAGGATTTACTAAATTAGCTGGTAGATGTTTAGTTTCTGCTGCAGAAAAAAATAATACTCGTCTAGTTGCGGTTACTCTTAATGCTGGAGACGACTGGAATGACCATGAAAAATTGCTCGATTATGGGTTTTCTCAAGTCGAAACAGTCGTTTTTGATAACAAAGATTATGTTGTTTTACCGATAGTTGGTGGACGTGTGAATGAAGTGACTGCTTTCGTTAAAGATAAAATTTCTCTTACTTTGGCTAAAGGCGATAAAAATAAAATCGAGAAAGTTGTGGAAGTTCCTACTTTTTTATATGCTCCACTTAAACAGGGCCAAGTTATAGGAAAAGTTAAGTATAAACTTAATGACCAGATTTTGGCTTATAATGATTTGATTGTATCAAAAGATGAAGACGTTGTTAAGCAGGATGGAAATTTATGGCAAAAGCTTTGCAGATTTTTTTGTGGAATTTTTAATTAATTTTGGAGGTTATTTATCGTGGAAAAAATAAGAATTCAAAAGGCTCTTTCTGAGTGTGGCATAACTTCTAGGCGAAAAGCGGAGGAGTTGATAAAACAAAACTTGGTTTCTGTGAATGGAAAGACTGCGAAAATTGGAGATAAGGTTGATTTGAGCAGAGATAAAATTTTGGTCAATGGAAAATTAGTTGCTTGTGGAGCGAAAAAATACTACATAATGCTGCACAAGCCACGTGGATTTGTTTCTACGATGAATGATGAATTTGGTAGAAAATGTGTTGCAGATTTGGTTCGAGATGTGCCAGCAAAAATTTATCCGGTTGGGCGCCTTGATAAAGATTCAGAGGGATTGTTGCTTATGACGAACGATGGTGATTTTTCGAACGCTATTTTACATCCATCTAGACACGTAGAAAAGAAATATCGAGTTACTGTTAAACCTAAGGCTAATGAGAAACAATTGGTTGAATTAAGCTCTGAGATGGAAATCGATGGGTACAAAACAGAGCCAGCCCGAATTACTGTTTTGAAGGATGCAGAAGACAGGACTGTTTTAGAAGTGATTATTAAAGAGGGTAGAAATCGGCAAATTCGTAAAATGTGCGAGCAGGTAGGGCTAAATGTAGCAAGACTTAAAAGAATTTCAATCGGTCAGCTAAAATTGGGTATGCTTCAACCGAGGCAATGGCGAGATCTTTCTATTCAAGAAGTGAAGATGTTCATTAAATGAACTGTGAGTTAGCTTTTTTAATGACTCAATTTTATTTTTATTAAAATGAAGTTAAAAGTTGTTGACATTGTGAGAAAAATATTGTATCATAATTGGGTCAATTAAATGCGAGTGTGCTGGAACTGGCAGACGGGCACGTTTGAGGGGCGTGTGTTTACAACGTACGGGTTCAAGTCCCGTCACTCGCACCAATGTGGGTAGTTATAAGGGACTTGAGAGTTTCTTATAACTACTTTTAATAATTTAGGATTTGGCGGATCAGATTTTTTTACAAGCAATCTGCTTTTTTTGTGCGTCCAAAAGATTTTTTGTAACTGTCTTTTTCTGGACGGCTGAATTTTGGAATCTGCACTTGTCCTATCATCTTGTAATAAATTTCAACTCGTTGTATTGTCTCTCCAAAAACTTTCTCTTTATGATGTACAATAATTTTATCGATGAACTCATGTAAAAGTTCTGTTGTCAGCTCTTCGATATTTGAATATTTTCTCACGATTTTTAAGAATCCATCGGCATTAAGTTCATGAGCCTTCTCTTCAGCAACTACTTTTTTCATGTATTTTATCTGTGCTTTGAGTTCAAACTGCTCATCCTCATATTTTTGCGACAGCTTCAAAAATCGGTCTTCCGAAAGGTTACCTAAGATTTTCTCTTCGAAAACTTTTTCGCAAAGCGTATCAAGTTCTTTGTCGCGAGCCAACATTTTATTTAGTGATTCGAGATTTTTCTTTTGAGTGGCTTGAATCCACTTGTAATTTTCATCAACAACTATTTTTACAAATTCGTCCTCAAACTCGGTTGCGAACTGCACAATATTTGAAATATCATTTTTGACCAAATGTGTTAAAACATCAACTCTAATGTGGTGAGTTTTCTTGCACAAACCGTTTTGAGCACGTTGATTACGGCATGAAAAGTAGTGATTATCTGGGTTATCGTGAGTGAATTTATAGTTCAAGTTTGCGCCACAATCTGAGCATTTTAACAAACCTGCAAAAATATTTTTTTCGATATTCTTGGGTTTGCGGTACTTTACGTCTCCAAAAGATTTCTGGATTTCTTCGAAAAGTTCTCGGCTGATTATTGGTTCGTGAACATCTTTATGAATCTGCCAGTTTTCACGTTCGTTGTCTATTCTGCCCTTTAGTTTGAAGGATTTGCTGTAAGTCTTGAAATTGA
>ERZ827440.374-NODE-374-length-65491-cov-5.925591_pt1 | contig 65491 bp, 67 predicted proteins | sample MGYA00519774_ERZ827440 | MGnify/ENA primary metagenome ERZ827440 (study PRJEB31778, sample SAMEA3449302) | human gut metagenome | biome: human gut; feature: human-associated habitat; material: faeces | place: United Kingdom | collected 2010/2012 ... | reverse complement strand
ACCTCGGTCAGGTTGCGCAGTTCGCGGCGGCAGGCAAGGCGATAGGCAAGAAGAACCTTGCGGAAATCGCAATGTCTTACGGCTACGTTTACGTTGCACAGGTTGCCATGGGCGCGGATAAGAGCCAGCTTCTCAAAGCACTTACCGAGGCTGAGGCATACCACGGACCTTCCTTGATCATCGGCTACGCTCCCTGCGAAATGCACGGTATCAAGAAGGGCGGCATGCAGAACTGCCAGGACGAGATGGAAAAGGCTGTCAAGGCAGGTTATTGGCAGATGTTCAGATTCAACCCCGCGCTCAAAGCGGAAGGCAAGAATCCGTTCTCGCTCGACTGCAAAGAGCCCACGGCTGACTATATCGACTTCATCAAGAATGAAGCACGTTACAGCCGCCTGACCCAGCAGTTCCCCGACAGAGCAGAAAAACTCTTCGAACTTGCGGCTGAAAAGGCAAAAGACAAGTTCAAGAGACTTGAAAACTACGGCAAACTCTACGAATAATCTTTGATTATAAGTTGAGAAAAGCATAATCCAAAGCCCCGACGGTATGACCGTCGGGGCTTTGGACTTTTATATTATATAATGTAAATATATATATGCTTTTTAGAGAATATTTGCCGATGAGTTCATTCTCCATGATTGGTAGCAAATCGCGCCCGGTTTGAAGTCTGCGCCGTTGCCGTGGAGATCGAGCAAAGGCTCTTCAAGTTCGTCTATCTTGTCTGTTTTGCCCTCGGCATAGTCGCGGAGCATTTGTCCGCAATGTTCAACGCGCTTTATAAGACCGCCTATTCGGATGTCCTGAACTTCAAAGCCCTGACCTTTGTTTTCTTTGTACCATTGCTCTTTGTACGCTTCATGGAATGCGTTGAGTTTCTTTTGCAGTTTTTTGCAGTTATCCGCTTCCGCAAGCAATGCGGCTTTGTCTTTTGCGGAATACGCCGCGCGGATACGTTGACCGAGATTCGCTTTTATTGCAAGCGCATCGCAAAGCGCGTAAAGAGTTCTGAAAAGATATCCCCATTCGGGTTCGTTTTTGGCGTATACGAGTTTTCTTGCCGCTTTTGCGAATTTTTCGCCTTCGTCGCCGACAAGTGTTGAGTCAAGTATGCCCATAAACGGGTCGTTGAAAAGCAGATATTTTTCGGTGTTTTTAATTCCGTCCGCGTTTTTGTTCGGGCTGTCGGGCAGGTCAAGAAGCATAAATCTGTCAAAAGAGATTCCGAAAGTGTTTTTGAAATCCTCTTTTATCTGCGCCTTGTTTGTGATACCTTTTGCGATTTCCGCAGCATAGAAAAGCGAGGGCAGAAGCGAAAACTTGGAGCATTCTCCGCCGTCGTCGCCCCACATCGTCAGAAATACGTCTTTGACGCTGTGCTTTACACAGGCGCCGAGCGCCGCTTTCGTCGAACGCATGCTGTATTCGTTGTGCGCCGCATATCCGACCCATGTCCAAAGTCCGCCCGCGAACCACGTTCCGTCCTTTATCTTCGCGTGCGCGGAAAGCATTTTGTCATAGTGTTTTCTGTCCGTCGAATAATAATCCCAGTATATGAGCTCGACGTTGTCGGGTATTTGTTCTTTTACGCTTTCATCAATCTTCGCGTTTGACCTGTAATAATCTCCCGCCGCAAGACGGAAGAACATATCCGACCAAATAAGAAGCGTCAGACCGTATTTTTTGCCTATTCCCGAGACCTTTTTAATATGCTCGATAAGGATCTTGACCTTGTCGGTGTCTCCGTGCAGATCGTAATATCTGCCGCGACCTATCATATGCGCTTCGTCCATTCCGATGTTGACGATTTTTGTCGAATACGAGGCGGCGACGGACGCGAACATTCTGTCTATCAGTTCATAAGTCCTGTCTTCGCCCGCAAGCAGTATGTCCGCCGTGTCGATAATGGGCGCGAACGCCGGCCAGCGAACTATTCCGTTAACGTGCGCAAGCGTCTGAATGCATGGAATGAGTTCCACGCCGCGCTCTTTTGCGAAAGCGTCAACTTCTTTGATTTCGGCTTGCGAGTATCTGCCGCGGAGATAGCCGAAATAAGGCTCTTCGGGAATTTCATAGGTGTCTTCGGTGTAAAGCAGAACCGTATTGAACCCTATCTTTGCGCAGATATCTATCCACTTTTTAAGCGAGTTCACATTCATGACCGCATTGCGGGAACAGTCAAGCATCGTTCCCATGCGGCGAAAAGGCGTTTCGTTCATTTTAGTTTCCTTTCGGTACAGCGTTCGGAGAACCGAACTTTGGTTTGTCTTGATTGAGTTGTACTCAATTAAATCAAGTATAACATACCTGATATTAAAAATCAAGGTTAAAATGTAATTTTGACAAAATATAAAAATATGAAGAAAGGGTATTGCAAATCGCGAGAATTTGTGGTAATATATTTAGGCTGACATCCGGGCGTAGCGCAGTTTGGTAGCGTGCTTGAATGGGGTTCAAGAGGCCGCTGGTTCAAGTCCAGTCGCTCGGACCATGAAAAATCCGCTTTTGTTGATTTTGACAAAAGCGGATTTTTCGAATTAAACTGTTTTTTCAGTTGTAGTTATTATAATATGTATATTCGGAGGATCTTATTATGGCTCAAATAACGACCGAGGCAATAACCAAATGGGTTGCGGGAAAAGGTAAATGGCTCAATTTTTCGTTGACGATGTGCGGCGCATATCTCAAAGACGGCGAAGTGACTTTTTATCATCAGTTTCAGGGGCAGGGCACGGATGTGAATGTTCTTGACAAGACGTATGACAAAATAACCGACCTGACGGAAGTTATCAATAACTATGCAAAGGGTTTGACCACAAAAGAGCAGACCGTTGAAATCGTTGAGGGAAAAATCAATGAGGAACTTCTTGCATAGTGTGTTCGATGGTTTGAGTAAGTTCTGCATAAATGATAAAATTTAATTTTTATGCTATAAAATGTATAAAATTCACTTTTAGTTTGCAAAAACGCAGTCGTAAACCGTGTTTTGTTTCATTTTCTTGATTGACTTATGCATAAATATGTGGTATCATATATGCATCAAAAATCAAAAACGAGGTATGAGAAAATGAAAAAGTTTATTGCAGTTGTTTTGCTTGTCGCTGTTTTTGCGACACTCGGACTTACCGCTTGCGGTTCAAAAAACGATAACACGGCGACCACTACGGCTCCCCAGGGAACAAGCGGTGAGACAAAGGCTACCGTAAAGACCGCAAAAGACGGTGTTCTTACGATGGTTACAAACGCAGAGTTCCCGCCGTATGAATATTACGACGGCGACAAGATCGTAGGCATCGACGCGGAAGTTGCTCAGCTTATTGCCGAAAAACTCGGGCTTACTCTTGAAATCGTGGACGGCGACTTCAACGCGGTCGTTCCCGGTGTTCAGAGTAATAAATACGATATGGGTATGGCGGGTCTTACCGTTAACGAAGACCGTTTGAAGAGCGTTGATTTCACAACTTCATACGCAAAAGGTATTCAGGTAGTTATCGTTAAAGAAGATTCCGGAATTGAATCCATTGATGACCTTGCAGGAAAGAAGATAGGCGTTCAGGAAACAACCACCGGCGATATTTACGCTTCCGATGATTTCGGCGAAGACAACGTTATTAGATATGCGAACGGTGCGGTTGCCGTTGAAGCGCTCAAAGCAGGCAAAGTTGACTGCGTTATCATAGACAACGAACCCGCAAAGGCTTACGTTGCCGCTAACGAGGGCTTGAAGATACTTGAAACGTCTTATGCCGATGAAGATTACGCAATAGCGGTTTCGAAAGACAATCCGGAACTCAAAGACGCCATAGACGCGGCGCTCAAAGAACTTATCGCAGACGGCTCTTTGCAGAAGATAGTTGACAAATACATCCCCGCATAAACGGCGGATAAACACAAAATGAATATGGGCGGATGATCTCCGCCCATATTTCGGGTATTATAAAAGGGGTTAAATCTATAATGTTTGAAGGCATCGGAGCGTTCTTTTCACGCTTGTGGACGGATATTTCGGGCTGGTTTGTCAATCTTTACGACCAGTTCTGTTTTGTCTTTGTCGAAAAGGACAGATATAAACAGATGTTTACCGGTCTCGGAAATACGCTGAAAATAACAGGCGGCGCATTGCTTGTGGGTATCGTTATCGGTATCGTTGTTGCGGCAATACGTTCTTCATACGACAAGAATAAGGAAGATTTGAAGAAAAAGGGCGGCGCGGGTCGCTTCTTTATGGGACTTCTGAACGGAATATGCAAAGTCTATCTGACGGTTATCCGCGGAACTCCCGTTGTGGTTCAGCTGATGATTTCCTATTTCCTTATCTTTGTTTCCGCGCAAAACGGCGTTTTGGTCGGTATTTTCGCGTTCGGTATAAACTCCGGCGCATACGTCGCGGAAATATTCCGCGGCGGCATTATGTCCGTTGACGAGGGACAGTTTGAGGCAGGACGAAGCCTCGGATTCGGCTATGTGGGCACGATGTGGCACATTGTTCTTCCTCAGGCTTTCAAGACAGTTTTACCCACGCTGTGCAACGAATTTATCGCGCTTTTGAAAGAAACTTCCGTTGCGGGTTATGTCGGTGTTATCGACCTGACCAAGGCGGGAAACGTAATAGCGGGCAGAACCTATCAGTATTTTATTCCGCTGATAACGGTTGCAATTATTTATCTTGCCATCGTTATGATAATGAGTTGGCTTTCGGGCAAACTCGAAAGGAGGTTGCGTAAGAGTGATAGAAGTTAAGAATCTTTATAAGTCGTTCGGCAAAAAGAATGAAATCGAAGTTCTGAAAGGTATAACCAAAACTATCAATAAGGGCGACATCATTTCTATCATCGGTCCTTCCGGTTCTGGCAAAAGCACGTTTTTGCGCTGTCTGAATCTGCTCGAAATGCCGACCTCCGGCTCTGTTACATTCGAGGGCGTTGATATAACCGACCCGAAAACAGATATAAATCTGATGAGACAGGAAATGGGAATGGTCTTCCAGCATTTCAATCTGTTTCCTCACAAAACAATACTCGAAAACATAACGCTTGCTCCGCAAAAATTGAGAAAAATTCCAAAACAGCAGGCGGTTGAGAACGCATTGGACTTGCTCGCTTCCGTCGGACTTGCCGATAAAGCGGACGCATACCCTTCACAACTCTCGGGCGGTCAGAAACAGCGTGCGGCTATTGTCCGCGCCATGGCAATGAATCCGAAAGTAATGCTTTTTGACGAGCCCACCTCGGCGCTTGACCCCGAAATGGTCGGCGAAGTTCTCGACGTTATAAAGCGTCTTGCGGACGGCGGTATGACGATGCTTATCGTAACCCATGAGATGGGCTTTGCGCGCGAAGTTTCAAACAGACTTTTCTTTATAGATGAGGGCGTTGTTCTAGAGGATGCCGATCCGAAAGCTTTTTTCGAAGCGCCGCAGACCGAACGCGCTCGGAACTTCTTGAAAAAGGTGCTTTGATATGGGAAAATTCAGCGGTTATCTTATGGTCAGCGACCTTGACAAAACCTTTTTTGCCGAGGGAACGGATATTCCTCCCCGCAACATTGAAGCCGTAAAATATTTTATTGAAAACGGCGGAAAATTTACTCTTGCGACGGGCAGAGGTGCGGTTGCCGCAAAAATTATTGCCGCTGATATTCCGCAGAACGCTCCCGAGATACTCTTCAACGGCGCGATGCTTTACGATATGGCAGAGGAAGAGGTTATCGAGCAACACGGAGTGAATACTCCCGATATGGTTTCTCTTATGCACGCGATAATCGAAAAATATCCCGACATGATGCTTGTCGTTTTCAAGGACGACAAGATGTATTGCATATCAGAAAAGTGCGACCGGCGAGTTGTCGAAGCGTTGAAAAACCCTGCAGTTATGATAAATGTAGATGATCTGCCTCTTCCGTGGTTCAAGGTACTTTGCGTTGAAAAGGACTCAGTTTTGCGCGAACTTCAACCGTTTGTCGAGAGTTTCGGCTATCCGGATCTGCGATTTGTCAGAAGCACACCGATACTTCTTGAAGTTGTCGGAAAGGACAACAATAAGGGCTTCGGTCTGACAAACCTTGCGTCGAGGCTTGGAATAGATATGAAAAAAACGATTGCGGTCGGAGACTTTTTCAATGACGAACCGATGTTCAAAGTTGCAGGGAGGGTATTTCTTCCCGAAAACGCCGCAGAGGAACTGAAACATTACGGGACGGTCGTTTGTGACCATACGCAGGGAACGCTCGGCGACGTTGTCGAGATCCTTGACAGGGAACTTTCCTGATTATAAAATTCAATATGTGTATTTACCGACGGAGAGGGAAACCTTGTCTGTCGGTTTTTGTCTGAATTTGGCAATATATTCAGCACAAATAATTACGAATTCACGGATAAAAGTAAATAAAAATTACTTTTAATTTTCAAAATTATTCAGTGATAACAAAAAGATTGACAATTTGTCTGTAAATATATACCGGTTTAAGAAAACTTTTGTGCATAAATTCATCTCAAAAAAACGCTTGTGACTTTTTTTAAGCATTTTGTTAAAATAACTTGCAAACCCGTTTTTTTTCAGTTATAATTATAAGACAAAACTACATACTTCTGCCATTATCGGGAGGGTCTTTATGTTGGAGTTTTTGCAAAACTATTATCCCTTCATCTCGCTTGCGGCGGCGCTTATCGCGCTTTTCTATGTGATTCTGACCGCAAGACGTGTCTTGAAATTCGATGAGGGAACGGACTTGATGAAAAAGATTTCAAAAGCGGTCCGTGACGGAGCGTCCGCGTTCCTGAAACGACAGTATGCCGTGGTTACGGTCTTTTTCCTTGTCGTGTTTGCCATTCTTGAAACGTTGACGCTGTTTAACGTTCTGAAAAATCCGTATATTCCGTTTGCGTTTTTGACGGGCGGCATATATTCGGGACTTTCCGGTTTTATCGGAATGAAAATAGCAACGGCGTCCAATGCGCGTACCGCAAAAGCCTGCACAGAGGGACTTAACAAAGGTCTCCGCGTTGCTTTTTCCGCGGGCAGCGTTATGGGCTTTACCGTTGTCGGTCTCGGACTTCTCGATCTTTCGGTATGGCTTATTCTTTTGAAATATGCTTTCGGCGTGGAAGCAAGCGTTATTGCCGCGACCGTTGTCACTTTCGGCATGGGAGCTTCTTCCATGGCGCTGTTTGCAAGAGTCGGCGGCGGTATATTTACCAAAGCGGCTGACGTCGGCGCAGACCTTGTGGGAAAAGTTGAAGCAGGCATTCCCGAAGACGACGCAAGAAACCCTGCCGTTATAGCCGATAACGTAGGAGATAACGTCGGAGACGTTGCGGGTATGGGTGCGGACCTTTATGAATCTTATTTCGGTTCTCTTGTTTCTGCCATCGCACTCGGTGCGGTCGCTTTCGGGGGAGGAGAGGCTGTTAAAGGTATAATAATTCCTCTTATCCTTGCGGCTGTCGGCGTTGTGTTCTCCATTTTAGGCACATTTTTCGTCAGAACAAAGGAAAACGCAGATCAAAAGAGCCTGCTTTCTTCTCTTCGCAGAGGTACGAATTTCAGCGCGGTTCTTATTGCGATTTCCGCTTTTCCGATAATCTGGTTCTTGCTCGGCAAAGAACATATCGGCCTTTATTTTGCTATACTTGCGGGACTTTTGGGCGGCGTACTCATTGGTCTTGCAACCGAATATTTTACATCGGATTCTTATAAACCGACCCGCAAACTCGCAAAGGACTCCGAAACGAGTTCCGCAACGACCATAATCGGCGGCGTCGGCCTCGGAATGCTTTCGACCGCCATACCCATAATCATTATCGTTGCTGCTATACTTGTCGCGTACTTTGTTTCGGGTGACGGCTTCGGAATGTACGGCATCGCGCTTGCCGCGGTCGGAATGCTTTCAACTCTCGGCATAACGCTTGCCACCGACGCTTACGGTCCCATTGCGGACAACGCGGGCGGTATTGCTCAGATGGCGGGACTTGACGAAACGGTTCGCCAGCGCACGGACGCGCTTGACTCTCTCGGAAACACCACAGCCGCAACAGGCAAGGGCTTTGCCATAGGCTCAGCGGCTTTGACCGCACTTGCGCTTATCGCATCTTACAAAGAACAGATCTGTTCGATACTGGGCGTTGAAAACTTCTCGGTCGATCTTCTGAATCCCGTCGTTCTCGGCGGTTTGTTTATCGGTGCGTGTCTGCCGTTTATCTTCGCGGCTCTTACGATGCGTTCCGTCGGACGAGCTGCGGAAAGCGTTGTCAAAGAGGTTCGCAGACAGTTCCGTTCCATCGCGGGAATTATGGAGGGAAAAGCCGATCCCGATTACAAGACCTGCGTAGACCTCTGCACCCGCGCATCTCTTCGTGAGATGATCGCGCCCACGGTCATTGCCGTTATCGTTCCCGTCGCTGTGGGACTTGTTTTGGGACCTGCGGGCGTCATCGGTCTTCTTGCGGGCGCTACCGCAACCGGTTTCCTGCTTGCCGTATTCATGAGCAATTCAGGCGGCGCATGGGACAATGCGAAAAAATATATTGAGAGCGGCAACCACGGCGGAAAAGGCAGCGACAGCCACAAGGCGGCTGTTGTCGGAGATACCGTAGGCGACCCGTTCAAGGATACTTCGGGTCCTGCAATAAATATTCTGATAAAACTTCTTTCCATCGTGTCCATAGTGTTTGCCGCGCTTGTAGCGAATGTTCATTGGCTCGGTTAAAAGGCATAGAACTGAAGGGACTTGAAAAAAAATGGCTAAAAAACACGGAATAGTTTCCGAATTCAAAGAGTTTATAACAAGAGGGAACGTTATCGACCTTGCCGTCGGCTTGATCATGGGCTCAGCTTTTACGGCGATAGTCAATTCTCTTGTAAATCAGATAATAATGCCGTTTCTCAGCATCATAATCGGCAAGGTCAATTTTGAAGACCTTAAATGGGTCATAACCGAGGCTGACGAATCCGCGGGCGTTGCGGAAGTGGCGGTTTGCTACGGCGCGTTCATTCAGGCAATAATCAATTTCCTGCTTATTGCGCTGGTTATCTTCCTTATGATAAAGGCCATAAACACTGTAAGACGTAAGTTTGAGCATAAGAAAGAAGAAGAGGAAGCCAAGGAAGAAGAGCCGAAAGGTCCTACGACCGAGGAACTTCTTGCGGAGATTCGCGACCTGCTCAAAGAAAAAGAAGAAACAAAATAACAGTTTCATACAACAGAAAATCGGACGGCAACCGCCGTCCGATTTTTTATATATTCGAATGAAAAATGCCTTTTTACTTTTTACCGAGTTCCTTTGTTCTCTCGAAAGCGTCAACCACGGCTCTCATTGCAGCAGCTCTGAATGCCGCATCTTCAAGTGCTTCAACTCCCGCAATTGTGCTTCCCATCGGACTGCAAACCGCATCTTTAAGTTCTCCCGGGTGTTTTCCCGTGTCAAGAACCGTTTGTGCCGAGCCGAGAACCGTCTGTGCCGCATAACGGAGAGCCTTGTTTCTCGGCAATCCGCATTTTACGCCACCGTCCGCAAGTGCTTCTATGAAGATGTATACAAAGGCGGGACCGCAGCCTGATATTGCGCTTGCCGCATCTATGAGGCTTTCCGCTATCGGGTCAATGTCTCCTGCCGCCGAAAGTGCTTTTTCGAAGGTCGAAACCTCGTCTTTCGTTACCGCCGCATTTTCGCAGTGAAGAATCAAACCCTTTCCGACCGATGCGGGTGTATTCGGCATTATTCTGATTATCGGATACTCTTTTCCGAAGAGTTCCGTAACGGCGCTTATCGAAACCCCCGCCGCCATGGAAACAAGCGTGAATCTGTCGGTTCTTTTTTCGAGAACGGGCGCGATCTGCTTGATGAGAGAGGGAAGAACCTGCGGTTTAACGCCGAGAAAAATATATCTGCAATTTGCTGCGATTTCTTCGTTTGAATGAATATTTGCGCCTGTTTTTGCCGAAATTTCCGCTGTTTTTGACGCGTCAAAATCCGCAACCGCTATCTTGTCCGAAACGGATTTCGCAACCGCCGCGGCAAGCGTTCCGCCCATATTTCCGCAACCTATAAAACCGAATGTATTGTTCATATTAAAACGCTCCTTTCAGCGAATTTGTCCGTTTCCTCGGACTATATATTTGTAAGATGTTAATTCACGAAGGCCCATAGGTCCTCTTGCGTGAAGTTTTTGCGTAGAAATTCCTATTTCGCAGCCGAGTCCGAACTCTCCTCCGTCCGTGAACCGTGTCGAGGCATTGACGTATACCGCCGCGCTGTCAACCGCCTCCGTGAATTTTTTCGCGGTTTTTTCGTCTTCGGTGATGATTGCGTCGCTGTGGTGTGTTGAGTGCTTTTCGATATGGTCTATTGCTTCGTCAACGTCTTTGACTATGCCGACGGCAATTATGTAATCAAGAAATTCTGTGTCAAAATCTTTTTCTCCCGCCGCGGTCCCCGAAATTATCTTTGCCGCTTTTTTGTCGAGTTTCATTTCTACCGGGTGCAGCCCTTTTTCTTCTCTTTCTTTTTCGAGCCGTTTTTTCAGCAGCGGAAGAAATTCTTGCGCTATGTTTTCGTTGACAAGGCAAACTTCTGCGGCATTGCAGACAGACGGTCTGCTTGCCTTCGCGTTTTCGATTATATCAAGAGCCTTTTTGAAGTTCGCTTTTTCGTCAACATAAAGGTGGCAAATGCCCGTTCCCGTTTCGATACAGGGGACTTTTGCGTTTTCCACACAGGCGCGTATAAGTCCCGCGCCGCCTCTCGGAATGAGCAGATCTACTTTTCCTGCCGCCGTCATAAGTTCCGCTGAACTGTTTCTTGTTGTGTCCGTCACAAGGCATATCGCGTCTTCCGGCAATCCCGCATTTTTCAAGCCTTCACGCAACGCTTCCGTAATAGCTTTGTTTGAGTTTATCGCCTCTTTGCCGCCGCGCAAAACGCAGACGTTTCCGCTTTTGAGCGCAAGCGACGCCGCATCCGATGTGACGTTCGGACGGCTTTCGTAGATTATCGCCAGCAAGCCTATCGGAACGGAAACTTTTGTTATCGTCAGCCCGTTCGGACGCTTTATCTCGTCGATTTTTCTGCCTACGGGATCGGGTAGTTTTGCAACGTCCCGTATTGCGTCCGACATTGCCTTGATTCTTTTTTCATCGAGAGTAAGACGGTCTATCATAACGTCGGAAATATGTCCGAGTGCATTGTCGATATCTTTTTTGTTTTCGTCGATTATGTTTTGAGTATGCTTTATGAGCGCGTCCGCGATCTTTTCGAGCGCTTCATTCTTTTCTGCCGTCGTTGCGGCCGCGAGTCTGCGTTTTTGTTTTGAGGCTCTTTCAAGGAGTTCTGCCGTCGTCATATTTCTTTCCTCCCGTAAAATTTCGTGCCGACGGATTTTCCGTCCGCAATGTCATATAACAGGTCGGGTTTCGACCCATCCGCAATAATGACATCTATTCCTTTTTCCATGCATATCTGCGCGGCTTTCAATTTCGTTTGCATTCCGCCGGTTCCGAGTTTTGAACCCGAACCGCCCGCAAGCGCAACTATTTCCGGCGTCAGTTCATCCACCGTAGGTATCAACTTCGCATTTTTATCAGTATGCGGGTCTGCTGTGTAAAGTCCTTCTATGTCCGATAAGAGTATCAGCAGGTCTGCATTTGCCACAACAGCCACAATCGCACCGAGAGTGTCGTTGTCTCCGACCGAAATCTCTTCCGTTGCAACGGTGTCGTTTTCGTTGATTATCGGAAGCGCACGGAATTCAAGCAATCTGTTAAGCGTATTTTTGAAATTGGTATGTCTTTCTTCGTTGTTCATATCGCTGCCCGTTACAAGGATTTGTCCCACGATATGACCGTATTCGGAAAACAATTTGTCGTATGTATACATCAGTTCGCATTGACCGATTGCCGCCGCCGCCTGTTTTGACGGAATATCCTGCGGTCGTTCGAGCAGCGCCAATTTGCCTATGCCCATGCCTATTGCGCCTGAAGATACCAGAATTATCTCGTCGCCCGCATTTTTCAGGTCGCTGATGACTTTGCAGAGTTCTTCGACGTGGCGAATGTTCAGGTTGCCCGTTTTGTGCGTCAATGTCGATGTTCCGACTTTTATGACAGTTCTCATAACTTTACCGTCCGTTCAAATGTGTTTCCGATTTTGGATTATTCTGTATTATATCACGTTTTTGTTCCGATTTCAACGCTTTTTTATGCCGCGGTGTATAAATATGAAAAAATGTCGATTTTTAACAAGTAAAAACGCTCTTTCAACCGTATGAAAGAGCGTTTTCCGTGTATATTTTCCGGTTTTATTCAATCTCCGTTCCGCTGTAATAATATGTTATTATCTGCTCGTAAGTCTTGCCCTCTTTTGCCATTTCGTTTGCCCCGAAAAGGCTCATTCCCGCAAGGTTTCCGTACCCTTTGACCGTGAATATGAACTCACCGTCCTTTATCCTGTATGAAAAATTCGGGCTGCGCAGTCCGAGAACTCTGCGCAATGTTTCACCGTCGTTTTGTTCTCCGCCGACCTTTGCCCCGATAACAGCGCCCGCCTTTGTCCTTTTAATTTCCGTTAACCATTCGGTTTCGCTGCCCGAAAGGGTTGTTTTCAAGCCTTTTTCCAGCATACGTTTTACTTCATCGACTTTGATTTTTTTCTCCGTTATATATCCCTTTGCCGTTTTGTCCGCTTCCGATTCAACGCTTTTCAAGTATGGAATTTCGTCACCCTCGGCATTTCCGACGCTTTCCGTTTTCCCTGCGGAAATTATATGTATCTGCGCGTTTATCGGTTCTCCATCATAAGTTATCGTCTTGCCGTTGCACTCTTTCACAAGTTTTTCTATTCTGTTAACCGTATCTTCGCCGTACAGGCGCACACAATCTTCTTTTGACGGCAGTTCTGTTCCGTAAAAGTTTTCATCTTCGGTGGTCACTCCGTTTTTTGCGTCATATAATTCTTTTGTGCGGAGCGCGACCGCCGCCGCTTTGATGCTTTCGTCTTCCGTCAGATATTCCGAAAGCGAGCATATTCGGCAAACGATTTTGTCCGTTTCGCTTTGCGGTTGCAACGTCTGCTCGGTCTGCTGTTCAGGGGCGTTTACCTGTGCTATTGCTGGTGTTGCGTCCCGTCTCACTCCTATCGTTGCGCAGTAGGGCAGAAGCACAAAAGAAACCGCAAATATAAGAAAAAAAGCCAAAAACTTGTTCATAATCTTCCATTTCTTATTTTTTTGTTAATATGCTTGACTATTTGATACTTTTAGAGTATACTATAATAAATATCTATGGTAAATTATATTCATTTTGATAACCGATAATGACCGAAAGGAATCAGAAAATGACCGAAAAACCGAAATCTCAATCCGTCAGACGGAAAAACAGATACGGGGCAGCGTTCTTTTATACTTTTTGCGGCGCTTTTGTCGTTGTCGGAATAATCGCCATTGCGATATTCCTCGGAACGCAGGATCATAATATTTTTGACTTTTCTTCCCGTCAGTTGTACGAGGAAGCGCGTCAGTATATACTTGTCGGAGATTACGACAACGCGGAAAAATCCCTGAAAAAATGTATCAAGAAAAATGCGACCAATACGGACGCAGTGCTGTTGCTTGCCGATTTGTATGACGGGCAGTCAAGACAGGACGACGCAATAAATATGATCCTCGACTGCATTGACGAATCCGAAAAAAACGCTCGAAACGACCAGCTTTATAAGCGCATTATCCAACTTTACGTTTCAAAAGGCGACATTTCCGCCGCAATAGACTTTTCAAACGGTCTTTCGTCTTATATCAAGACAAGACTTTCAAAAGTCAGACCCGCAGATCTGAAAGTTACTCCCGCGGGCGGTGAATACGAAAGTTCCGTAAATGCTACGATAAAATATGCGGAGGGCTGCACCGTTTATTATACGATAGACGGCTCGACGCCGAGTTCTTCAAGTTCTGTTTACGGTGAAGAGCCCATATTGCTTCCTGTTGGAAATATAACGCTCAAAGCGGTTGCCGTAAACCCCGCAAACAATCTTGTCAGCGAACTGTTTGAGGGCACATATACGATAAAGGGCGACCTTAACCCGTACCAATTTGCCGATGCAAAGGTTGAACAGATTGTGCGCTCCACGATAGGCAAGAGTTCGGGAACGGTTTATTACAAAGACCTTGCAAGGGTCAAAAAGTTCGATAACTCCGTCGGCGGAGACGGTCTTTTAACGACATTTGAAGACCTGAAAATGATGACGGGCATAACCGAGATAGTTCTGAACGGCGAAACAAAAGTTGCCGACTTCGACGTTTTCGGTTCGCTTCCGTCTCTGCGCCGCGTGACGCTCACAAATTGCAACCTCAACAACGGCGACGCTTCAAAACTCTTCTCCGCGTGTCCGAACCTGACGTATCTTGACATAAGCGGAAACAATCTTAGTGATATTTCTTCGATAGTCGCGTTGAGGAGCATTTCCACGCTCGATATTTCGGACAATGCCATTGAGGACGCCGCTCCGATAGGCGAGTTGACAAGCCTTACTTCGCTCAACATCGCCGCAAATAAGATATCGACCGTGAAATGGTGCTCGTCGCTTACCTCTCTTACTTCTTTGACTGCGGGCGGCAACGATATCACCGATTATTCGCCGATATCCGTTCTCGGTTCGCTGAAAACGCTTTCTTTGAACTACGCGGGAATTTCCGATGTCGGATTTATCTCTTCGCTGAAAAACCTCGAAACTCTTGATTTGAAGAGCAACTCAATTTCGAGCGTATCCGCTTTGACGTCGCTTTCGTCTCTCGAAACGATAAACGTATCGGGAAATGCTTACATAGAAGATCTCGGCGCTCTGAAAAATTGCGGCAGTCTCAATGTTGTTACTTGCTCAAACATTACATCCGAGCAGGAGCAGGAACTCATCTCCGCAAATATAACCGTTGTCAGAAATTAGAGGTCGGTATGCCCGTTATTGTAAACAAATCCGAATATAACGAAGAGACTTTCTGGAATGGCGTGACCGTTTCCAAACGCGGTATTTTTATTGCCGTAAGAAGCATATATATTGTTATTTCGCTTGCGGCGCTCATAATCGCGGTCTTTGTTATGGGCAAAGTCGGGTTGAGCGTTGATGAAATTCAGACGGCTGTTCGCAGTTCCGCGGTTCCTATGGCAATATTGCTTGCCGTGTTTGCGTATTCGACCGTAAAAATATTTACGTTCAAACGCGGAATAAGAAAAAAGTTTATGGATTCCCGTACCCGCGCTTTTGAGTCAAAGACTCTTACATTTAACGACGAGGGATATTCATGTGTCGGCGAATATGAGAGCCGTGACGTGACTTATACATATGTTGACCGTGTTATCGAAACAAAAACGGCATTTTATATTATAAATAAGTCGGGCATGGACATTGTGGCAAAAGACGGCTTTGAGCAGGGGACTGCCGACGATTTCAAAAAATTGATTTCGGAGAAATGTCCCGGAGCTAAGAAGAATTTCAGATAAGATATCAAACATCGCAATATTGAACTTTTTTTGATAGGAGAAACGTATGCTGACGGAAGACGATATTATAGAATACGCGCTTTCGATGCCGGGCGCTTGCGTGCGGTATCCTTACGGTGAAACTCCGCTTGTTCTTTCGACCTCCGATGTGCATGAGTTCTGCGACGTATATGAGGGAACGAATCCCATTCATCTTGTTATGAAATGCGACCCGGACGAAGCCGTGAGACTTCGTGAGAAATATCCCGAATCCGTCAAACCCGGTTACCGCTGCAACAAGCGGCATTGGAACTCTGTATTCCTTGACGGAAAGATTCCCGATGAGGAAATCAAAGAAATGATTTATAATGCGTTTATGCTGATGAATAAGCGCAAAAAACGCAAATAACATTCAATTTATCATATATGATAGTTTTTGGAGGTCTGTTATGGCAATTCTTGTTACTGGAGGCACCGGTTATATCGGCAGCCACACCTGTGTTGAACTTATCAAAGCGGGCTATGAGCCTGTTATCGTTGACGATTTGAGTAACTCGAAAGCAGATGTCGTTGACAAAATTGAGACCATCACCGGCAAACGTCCCAAGTTTTATCAGGCGGGTGTTCAAGACGCTGACGCGATGAGAAAAGTTTTCACCGAAAACAAAATCGACGCCGTTATCCATTTTGCCGCATTCAAGGCAGTAGGTGAATCCGTAAAATTCCCGCTTAAATATTACAGAAACAATATTTCGGGAACTGTTTCTCTCTGCGAGATAATGAACGAATTCGGCTGCAAGCGCATTGTTTTCTCCTCTTCCGCAACCGTTTACGGCGCGCCGAAGAGCGTTCCCATAAGAGAAGATTTCCCGCTTCATACCACAAACCCGTACGGCAGTACCAAACTGATGATGGAAATGATTCTTTCCGACGTGGCGAAAGCAGACCCCGAATGGAGCGTTATCCTGCTTCGTTACTTCAATCCCATCGGTGCGCATGAAAGCGGACTTATCGGCGAAATGCCCAACGGCATTCCCAACAACCTTATGCCTTACATTGCGCAGGTCGGTGCGGGAAAACTTGATCATCTGAACGTTTTCGGCAACGATTATCCGACAAAAGACGGCACTGGTGTCCGCGATTACATTCACGTTGTGGATCTTGCAAAAGGTCATATCAAAGCGATTGAAAAGGCGATGAAGAGCGACGGCGTGAACATATACAACCTCGGTACGGGCAACGGTTACAGCGTGCTTGAAATCGTTCATGCCTTTGAAAAGGTGAACGGTATTCCCATTCCTTATGAAATAAAGCCGAGAAGAGACGGCGATATAGCGGAATGCTATGCAGACCCGACAAAAGCATTGAACGAACTCGGTTGGAAAGCCGAACTCGGCATAGAAGAAATGTGCCGTTCTTCTTGGGAGTTCACTCGCAGATTTTTCGGTAAATAATCAGCATATTTATAGGTGGAGCGTTGTATGACCGTAAGACTCGTTGTTAATTTCATACTTGCGGGGCTTGCGGTCGCGGCGCTCGTGTTTGACAAAAACAAGTACGACAAAATTCTCGGCGCGCTGCTTCTTGTCTTTGCCGCGCAGGGAATAATAAGTCATTATCTCGGCGGAATACATCCCGCAAGCATAGTTCTGGCATATTGTTTGCCTCCCGCAGGGCTGGCGTTTATCCTTGTCGCCGCAAAACGGCTGGCGGAATTGTTCGGAAGAAAAAGGTAGAAAGATATTGTTTTTGGCAAAAGCGGTTAAGAAAATTTGAACTTTTTATTCGGTGCCGTTTTTTGTATTGACATTTCGGAGGTAATGTGATATACTTCCTATGTATGTAGGCGGTAGTTCGCCTGTAAGTAAATGTTTCACTGCTGAATTTCTTGTTTGGGGGAGATTGAAAAATGAAATACGAAACCCCTTATATTGAAATAATCGGATTCGAAGATGCGGACATTGTCACATCGTCGGGTCTTACCGTTGAGTCTACCGGTGACGGAGACTGGAAAGATTTCGGCGACCTCTTCGGTTGATTCTTCCGGTATAATGTTATAATATTCTATTGAACTTGTGTGTCGGCGTAAGCCGACACTTTTTGTTTATATTGGGGATGCTCGACATAACTATGTTTCTGTTTGATACCGATGTATACTTTCGGCGCAAATATTTACAGTTATCTACCTATTAAAATAGTGTATTGAATTGTGAAATAAAATTGAATGAAAAATGTGAAAAAGTATTGACATATGATGCTTGATATGTTATACTTAAATAAATGTAACTCGATTATTTTTTTGCTTTTTAGGGGGCTTTTATATGAAAAGGAGGATAATATCCTCGCTGTTGGCGATTATATTGATGATTTCCGTCGTTGCCGTCGGAGCATCTGCGGCTGCCGCCGTCGATCTTTCCGATTATACCGCCTCGGACAGCACGGTCGATTTTCATATTAAAGAGATATATTCCAGGATAGATGTTGCCGAATACCGTACGCTTGATGAAGTTGTCGCTTATGCGAATGCCTTGAAGTCTGCGGCTGTCAACGGTACGTCCGTTTCCGATATTTCGATTTCGTGGAACGGTTCGGAATACGGTCTTGAAGAGTTCTGCGACGAAATCGTTTTTCCCGTTATTCCTATGGGTTCGGGCGCAAGAAAAGCGGCGGATGCCGTTATGAACGATTCTTCGCTTTGGCCGCTCGGAACTCCCGTAAAGGACATTTCTCAAACCGTTTATGATTCCGCGTCGTATACGGAAGTTTACAACCTTTGGAAACATCTGCGCGACGACCACAAGGACGGCTTCCTTTCCGTCGCCGAGTTCGTTGCCGAAAAAGCGCAGCTTGAATCGAAAATAAGGGCGCTTAAAACTGATGCCGTTCTTCCTGTGTTTAAGATTTCTTCCGCAAACCTTACTCTCAGCGACAGCATAGCTGTTAACTTCAGAGTTAAGGCAGAAGTTTACGAAGCGTATGAAAACGTATACGCCGTAATTTCCTGCGGCACGAACTCCATAACCGTAAACAATCCCGTTTACAAAGAGGCTGAAGGTCTGTATGTATTCTCGTTTGCGGGCATCGGTCCCCAGAATATGAAGGACGCCATCTCCTGCACTCTTTACGGAACTGCGAACGGTCAGGAATATACCAAGACGGTAGAGTACTCTGTTTACAGATACTGCACCAACCAGCTTGCGAAATCCAATGATCCTGCGTTCAAGGCTGTTGTTACAGACCTTCTTAATTACGGTGCTGCGGCTCAGATCTATTCCGGTCACAATGTTAACGATCTTGCAAACGCAGGCGTTGATCAGACCTATGCAACCGCAACGCTTGCAACCTCACCCGTAAAAGATCTCAACCTCACCTATGCTACGATAGATAATCCGACTGTTGCATGGAAGAGCGCATCCCTTTATCTTGAATCCAAGGTAAATGCGAGACTTGAAATTCAAACCGATGATCTTACGGGGCTTACCGTTAAGTTTGTTATAAACGGTGTTGAATATGTTTCCGATAAGTTTGAAGCTCGTCCGAATACTGCCGACAGATACTATGTATACTTCGACAGCATTCTTCCGACGCAGATGAGAACTCCGTTTACCGCAACCGTTTACAGAAACGGCGTTGCTGTAAGCAATACCATTCAGTATAGTATTCAGACCTATGTTGTAGGCAAGACAACTCCCGGAACAAACCTGAACGATCTTGTTATCGCTATGCTTAAGTTCGGTGATGCTTGCGCTGCTTACTTCAACAAATAATCTTTTTGTCTTTCTTCTTTCTCCCCGACGGTAAGTCGGGGAGATTCTTTATTCTTTCCGTTCTTTGAAAGAAAATTTGTATTCGACATATATCGATATGATTTTTGTCATCATATATGCTATAATCATTTCGCGGTCAAATTGAAACAAAAGTTTGCGGCAGAACACCGTGTTTGGTGCACTGTTTGTTAAAAGATACTACACCAAACACTTTTTATTGGTTATGATGAACAATTTAATGTGACTTATTTTTACACCGGAACAGAAAACAAATTTGATTTTCTCTTGACAAATTTTGTGCGTTGTGATATAATGCTACTGAGAGAATAGTTACTCTATTCGCTGAAAAAAATTTTTTACAGGAGGTCATATCTATGACTAAGAGACTTTTTGCTGTTGTCATAGCGATTGCAATGGTTTGCACAATGTTTGCTTTCGTTACGTCTGCGGCAGAAAACACGTTCTACTTTGACAAGTCTGCTGGTTATGCTTGGTCGAACTACTTGAACGTTGTTAATGTTATCGACGACGGAAATCCCGATCTTGCGGCTCTCCGCGCGGATGGAACTCCGTACAAGGTCTTCCTTAACGCGTTGCTCGCGATAATGAACGACCCTGCAGCAGGAGCTGGTGTCGACGGCACCTACATGAACTCGTACAAAATGGAAGACGGAACTCTCCTTTACGATTATGTTCAGGATACGTTCGGAGCTTATGCGTACGTTCTTCGCGGCGGTAAGCAGAAAGCCGTTGATTATTGGAACAGCAAACTGAGCGTTGCTCTTTCCATGAACGACAACGGTTACACTTATACCACAGCGGCTACTCAGACTGCATACGACAAAGATGCATATCAGGCATGCCTTTCTGCTCTTCAGTCCTACATGACGACCGCTAATGATAACTATTGCTTCAACGTTGAAAACGGCGGCAAGAGATATCTTGATCAGAAAGCTAAGTTTGAAACTCTTTGCTCCGCTATCGACGCTTGTGCCGTAACGACTCCGGCTGTTGAGCCCGAATCAACCGTTACGCTTCCTTCCGGAGCAAACTATACTTGGTACGGCTATCTTAACGTTGTTAACGTAATTCCCGACACCGAGACCGAAGGTCTTCGTGCGGCAGGAACTCCGTACAAAGTATTCCTTACCGAAATGCTTGCAATCATGAACGGCAACGGCGCTGCTTCCGATGCTGCGTACATGAACTCCTATGCAATGTCCGACGGAACTCTTCTTAAAGATTACGTTCAGGACACTTACGGCGCTTATGCTTATGTTCTTCGCGGCGGCAGACAGAAGGCTGCTGACTACTGGAACAGCAAACTCAGCGTTGCCCTTACTCTCGGCAACAATAGTTATACTTATACCAATGCCGGCACGCAGACTGCTTATGATGCAACCGCATATCAGGCAGCGGTAGACGCTCTTAACGATTACATGGCAAATACCGGTGACGCCAGCTGCTTCGATGTTGAAAACGGCGGCGGCAGATTCTTCGATCAGAGAACAAAGTACAATGCTCTTGTAGCTGCTGTTGACGCTTGTGCTGCAACCGCAGTTCAGACACTTGTAGACTTCACAGGTGTTACCACCCCTGATGCTACTCTTACTTACCTCATCACTATGTATAACAACGTAGACGTTGAGTCCATTAAGGCTGATGCTGATGTTCAGAACTGGGCAAAAGCAATCAAAGAAGGCATTGAAGCCGGTCTCGGTAGCGAGTCTATCAATGTTGGTTCTACCAATGTTGTTTCTCTTTGGGAAACAACGATTCGCTATACCGTTAAACTGAATGCCGGTACAAGAACCGCGGCAGATGAAGTTATGAACAACGCTTCGCTGTGGCCTCTCGGCGCTGTAATTACAGATTTGAATCAGACCACTTACAAAACGGCTCAGTACAATGAAGTTTATAACCTTTGGGTACAGATCAGAGACGAGTACAGATCCAGTACTACAATTAAAACTTCCGAAGTTATCGCTGCTTGTGAAAGCCTGAAAGCAAAGATCCAGGCTCTTGAAGTCGCAAGCTATAAATTCACTCAGGAACAGAAAGATGCTTACAGCGTTCTTAAAGTTTATGTTCCCATTTACCGCGGAAGAGTTGAAAGAGTCGTTCTTGATTCCAACAAAGCAACCGATATTTATAAAAACTATGTGGCTCTCGTAGTTAAGGCTGAGGGATACCTTGCCCTCGACTGGGAGAACGGTACTTCCGAGTCCTATCCTTCCGTTGAAGAGATGCATGCACTCATTATGCCTGGTGCTAATGGTGGTTCTCTTGAAAACGATTGGTATCCGTTCCGTCAGGCATTCGGTCTTGACAACAACGGTTACGACACATTGCTTAACAATACTTACACTGCATGGGTAAAATCCGGTAAATATACCGAGGCTTCTCTTGCAGATGTAAAGGCAAGAATTGACAACTTTGAAGCTGCTAACCTTTCCGGCAACCGCGGCTCCAACAACACCGACGCGGGAGCTCAGGAAGACATCGAATACTATCAGGCATTCCTTGTTGAAAAACCGGCACTTCCCCCGTTTAAGATTTCTTCCGCAAACCTTACTCTCAGCGACAGCATAGCTGTTAACTTCAGAGTTAAGGCAGAAGTTTACGAAGCGTATGAAAACGTATACGCCGTAATTTCCTGCGGCACGAACTCCATAACCGTAAACAATCCCGTTTACAAAGAGGCTGAAGGTCTGTATGTATTCTCGTTTGCGGGCATCGGTCCCCAGAATATGAAGGACGCCATCTCCTGCACTCTTTACGGAACTGCGAACGGTCAGGAATATACCAAGACGGTAGAGTACTCTGTTTACAGATACTGCACCAACCAGCTTGCGAAATCCAATGATCCTGCGTTCAAGGCTGTTGTTACAGACCTTCTTAATTACGGTGCTGCGGCTCAGATCTATTCCGGTCACAATGTTAACGATCTTGCAAACGCAGGCGTTGATCAGACCTATGCAACCGCAACGCTTGCAACCTCACCCGTAAAAGATCTCAACCTCACCTATGCTACGATAGATAATCCGACTGTTGCATGGAAGAGCGCATCCCTTTATCTTGAATCCAAGGTAAATGCGAGACTTGAAATTCAAACCGATGATCTTACGGGGCTTACCGTTAAGTTTGTTATAAACGGTGTTGAATATGTTTCCGATAAGTTTGAAGCTCGTCCGAATACTGCCGACAGATACTATGTATACTTCGACAGCATTCTTCCGACGCAGATGAGAACTCCGTTTACCGCAACCGTTTACAGAAACGGCGTTGCTGTAAGCAATACCATTCAGTATAGTATTCAGACTTACGTTGTAGGTAAGACTGCAGCAGGAGTTGCTCTTAACGACATGCTTGTTGCAATGCTCAAGTACGCTGATTCCTGTAAGGCATATTTCGGCTGATTATTTTTAAAATCTGTTTGAATGAAATTCTAAGAAAGGAGATAGATATACGATGATCAGACCTGAAATTGAATTCGTTGAAGTTATTGATATTATCACTACATCTGCAACTTCAGGAACTACTGCTTCCAAGCCCGGTATTGAAACTCCGCCGGATGAGTTTTAAGTAACTTGATTTTCCCGTCGAATATTCGGGCGACCGTTTATTCGGCGGGAAACCCTTAACAGGGGATATTTGTTTGTACATTAAGAAGAGAAATAAAAAACAAGTTTTTATTTCTGCTCTTTTTGCACACACGCTTCATATCGCAAGGAGGTCAATAAATATGAAGAGTAATTTTGTTTGCATTTTGGTTTGTGTTGCGGTTGTTTTGTTGCTTTCTCTCTGCGCTTGCACCGCGTCGAGGAAGGACGATCCGACATCCGAACCTACGTCTCAGCCCACAACGGCTTCTTCTTCGTATAGCGGCGGGCTTACTGAAAAAACATATGATCCGAGTCATGAGGAGTCAGGCGATTTCGGTTCGCTTTTCGGAAGTGACGCTTCGGCTTCTACACAAAAGGGAAGCCAATCGGCACAGGAGAAGACAACAGAGAAAAAGCCCGATGATGCGGAGCCGTCAGGAAGTTCCGCAGGCTTGAATGTTGAAGAAAACACGGAGGATTCGGATTGGAATCCATGGTTTTGAATGATAAACTTGTTTTAGGTTTGGCGGGGCTTTCGATTCTTGTTCGTTTTCGCTATTCTCAATTCAGAGAGTTTTGCTCAAAATATATAATGCCTGACTGCGATATTGTTGATTTTGAGGTCTTTGTGACCGATGAGCAAATTGCAGAAGAGATGGAGTGCGGCTCGCAGACCGAATGTGAAGCGGAAATATTGTGTATATACAGAGCGATAGCGGAAAAACTTCCGCTTTACAACAGATTTGTTATGCACGGGGCGGCGATTTCGTTTGAGGATAAAGCGTATATTTTTACTGCCGCAAGCGGAACGGGCAAATCAACGCATATCAGACTTTGGCGCAAAGCATTCGGAAATCCTGTCGGAATTATTAACGGCGATAAGCCTATAATAGAAATCAAAGATGACGGGACAAGCCTTGTTTACGGCACGCCGTGGGCAGGGAAAGAGCGTTGGGAAAAAAATGTGTGTTTCCCGCTCGGCGGTGTCTGCGTTTTGCATCGCGCAGAGAAAAATTCAATCAAAAAACTTTCCGCCTCCGAGGCGCTGTTGCCGATTATGCATCAGATATATCTCCCGAAAGCAGAGCATTCGGCACAACTTCAACTGGAACTTGCGGACAAGTTTTTGCAAAGCGCTCCGTTTTGGTCTCTTTTCTGCAATATCGGTTTTGAGGCTGTCAGAGTCAGTTTTGAAGCAATGACAGGAAATTGTTTCAACAGTTATTTTATTGAAAATGAGGTTAAGTGATTATGAAAATAAAAGACGGATTTGTTCTGCGTGACATCGCGGGTGATACCGTTGTTATTGCCACAGGAGAGATAAGTAAAACATTTCATGGAATGATAAGACTCAATTCCACGGGAAAAGAAATATGGGAAATTCTTTCTTCCGGAGATCTTTCCGAAGATGAAGTTATTGCAGAAATGACAAAAAGACATGATGCAAAGCCCGAAGAGATATCAGAGGGCGTTATTGCGTTTATTTCAAAAATACGCGATGCGGGGCTTTTTGAATAATGACTATTGAAGAGAGTCTTTGCATTAACGGTTATTATGCTTCAACAACGGCAGGAACGAGCATGTATCCTCTCCTGCGGCACCGAAGAGACAATATCGTTGTCAGACCCTGCAACGGGCGTTTGAAAAAATATGATGTTCCTCTTTATAAGGTCGGAGAAAAATACGTCCTGCACAGAATAATTAAAGTTCTTCCCGACGGCTATGTCATTTGCGGAGACAACTGCATAAACAAAGAGTACAACATCAAGGATGAAAACATTCTCGGAGTTTTGACAGAGGTTTATCGCAATGATAAAAAGATAAACATGGATGGTTTGCCGTACAAAATATATGTTCGCATGTGCCGTTTTTTTTACCCTTTGAGAGTTGTTTACAAAAAGACTGTTGAACTGTTTTGCAGAATAAAACGTCGCATAAGAAAAAAGAGATAAAGTGATATGAAAAGATCTGTAATCGTCGTTGTTGTATGCTTGCTTCTTTGCACTGCGGTTGTTTGCGGTGCAATATATTTAAGAAAAGAAAAATCCGCAGAAATCGTCGGAAGCGGGCATGACGATGAAATAAGACAACTGAACCAGTACGAAGCGCAAAAAAGCCAGCTTAAACGAAGAATAAAGGCGCTTGAATCTTCTTTGGAACGAAACAGAATAGGAAAAGGCACGGTTTCTTTTGTTTGCATCGGAACTCATAAAAAGGTTTACAATATCGTTTTTTCAAAGATAAATAAATACGACTATCCTGGAGTTTTGGTCTTGACCGAGGATTCGGAGGTCGATACGGAAAACAGTATAACTTCCGCTCAACTTTCCGAGCTTATCAATGCGGGGTGGGAGATAGCGGTCAGATTTTCCTCCGCAGATCAAGACCCGATGGGTTCTTTGCGTGCTCTTTTGAAAAAAGCCGAAGATTTCGGCATAGATAGTGTGCACACGGTGTATTTTGAACGTGCCGGATATTCTCGGGTATATGACCGTGAACTTATGGATCTCGGTATTGACTGCTCGATATATCACGGTGAGGGATTGACTTCGTCAGACATCGTAACACTTCCGGTTGCACCTTCCGAGGATGCTTTGTGGCAGGTTTATTCATTGGGATATGTTTCCGGCGGTAAAGGTGATATGTTGACAAGCCTTGAAGATCAGGGTGGCAGTATTGCGTTTGAAATCAGTTTTGATTCAAGTTATTTGGTTTCATATTGCACGAATGTCGGTATCAATAACCTTTTGACGATATGCGTGGAACACAACAGTGATAAACTTAATTTTGTGACGGTTTCCGGCGCAAGAGAGTATATTTCATCTATCGGCAGCGCCGAGAGCAAGGCGATTGAGGTTGAACTTCAAAATAAAATCGAGCAGCACAGAAGTGAACTGTCCGATATAGAAAAACAAATAGAAGAACTCAGAAATCGTATCGGTGAATGATTATTAGATTTTTGTTAAAGATGATTAGTAAGAATTCTTAATGACAAAACAGCCGTTGTTCAATATTGGAACGGGAAAATATCTTTTGCACTTTGTAAAACGTGTGCTTGATGATGTCTTACCGTTTAGGGGGTATATGTGTTTACCAACTCAAAAAGATTCTTTGGTGAAACACGTTATCTTCTAACCAAAAGCAAGGATAAGAAAGATAAATAAAGAAAATAAACATATTAAAAACCGCCCGACAGGGCGGTTTTTAATGTAAAAGACGGGCTCGAATGAAGCCCGCCTTTTGGCACTTATCTTTGTTTTTTAATTAAGTGAAAATTCGTTTCTGAACTCTTCAAATGTGTTCTGGAAATCTGTCGAACTTTCCGTTTTGACGCGGTTGAGATATTCGTGCGTATCAAATTCCGCGGCTTTCAACTCAATCATTGCGACCGCGATATTAGAGCAATGGTCCGCTATGCGTTCGAGGTTTGTCAATAGGTCATTGTAGACAAAACCGAGGTCAAGGGTGCAGTCACCGTCGCGCAGACGCTTTATATGTCTTATCTTTATTTCATCACAAAGGTCGTCGATGACCTGTTCAAGCGGCTCGACCTTTTTCGCCATGGCAATGTCGTTGTCCGTGAAAGAATCAACCGTCAGGATCACTATTTTAGAGAGCGCTGAACTGATAACCCCGAGGTCTTTTTGTGCGGCGGGGGAGAACACAAGTTTCTTTGCGTTCATCTCTTTTGCCGCGTTTGCAATATTTACCGCGTGGTCTCCGATGCGCTCAAAATCGCCTATCGTATGCAGGAATTTCGATGCTTCGCTGCTCTGTTCCTGCGTCAACTCGCGTCGTGTCAGTTTGACAAGGTATGTTCCGAGTTTGTCTTCGTAGCGGTCGAGAACCTCTTCTTTTGCCTGAACCTTGCGGTAGCCCTCTTCGGAGTACCCGTAAAGCAGGTTCATCGCTCTGGAAAGGTTCTTTCTCGCTTTTCGCGCCATCGCACAAACCGCTTCGTTGCTCTGTTCAAGCGCTATTGCGGGGTGGGTGAGGAATCGTTCTTCGAGTTTGTCTATATCGTCCGAGTCTTCTTCGTCGTCCGGCTTGTCCTTGAATATGAAAGTAACTATCTTTTCAAGCACTTTTGTGAACGGCATAAGCACAACGACAGTGGCAAGTCTGAAAAGCGTGTTCATCAGCGCAATGGAGACCATGTTCATTTCCATATCCATGAAGGGGAAACCACCGAAAATCGCATCCGCAGCATAGAATACCGATGCCCATATAACGACGCCGAGAATGTCAATAAGCAGATATACAAACGCGGTTCTTTTGCCCGCAACGCTCGCTCCGAGAGCTGAAAGAAGAACGGGAACAGCCGCGCCTATCGCTATACCCATAACTATCGGGAGCGCTATCTCAAACGAAATCGCTCCTGTGACGGAAAGCACCTGCAAGATTCCGACGGTCGCAGATGCGCTCTGCAAGACGCACGTTATAAGCATACCCGCAACTATTCCGACAAAGGGGTTCGAGAACGTAGGCGCAAGTTTCGCAAACAGTTCTGAAACGCCCGTGCCGTCCTTTATAACGTCGCTCATCATCGACATTCCGGTCATCAGAACCGCAAAGCCGAGAAGGATGTCTCCGATATGGTTTTGTGTCGGGCTTTTGCAGAACATTCGCAGGATTATTCCTATAACGGCAACAACACACGTCAAAGTCGATGTTGAAAGCAGTTTGACCCATACCGAGCCTCCGTCGCCGTCCATGCCCGAAAGACAGACAACCCAGCCCGTGACGCTTGTTCCGAGTATCGCTCCGAGAATGATGCCTATCGCCTGACGCATCTTCATCATGCCCGAATTGACAAATCCGACCGCCATGATAGATGTCGCCGACGAGGACTGAATAATCGCCGTAACTCCGGTTCCAAGCAAAACGCCTTTCAGCGGGGTATTTGTTAACTTGAAAAGAATCATTTCAAGTTTGTTTCCCGCGACGTTTTTCAGACCGCTTCCCATTAAAAGCATTCCGAAAAGGAACAACGCGACGCCGCAAAGTAACCCTACGACTACGTCCATAATGTTTCTCCTTAAAAATCATAAGTCGGATTTTGCCGACTGTCTGCTTTTTATATTATAACAAAAGTCCGCATAAACTTCAAGCCCTTTTTGACAAAAAATCCGTCCGTCATTATATATTGTATACTTTTCATCAGTTTTTTCGGAGTGCTGTGCTTTGCTATGTGAACATTTATTGAACAATTCGCTTTTTCGAGTGCTTTTTGTTTGTATTTGTGATATAATCATCAGACCCGCAGATGTGAAAAGTCTTATATATAAATAGGTTGAAAAAAATGAATAAATTAAAAAATAACGGAAATTTCATAAGAACCGCTTTACGGTTGGCTGTGCCTATCGCATTTCAGAATCTTCTGACTTCATGCGCCACGCTTGTCGATACCGCAATGGTCGTAGGTCTCGGGAACGACGCGACGTCGGCAATGGGCGTTGCGTCACGTTTCAGTTTTTTGCTGAACGTTATCTGTTTCGGATTCGCTTCGGGCTGTTCGGCGTTGCTTTCTCAATATTGGGGCGCAGGAGATCGTGTCAACATTCGCCGTTCAACGGGCTTTGCAATAACCGTTGCGATGAGTTTCGGAATTATATATACCGCTGCGCTGTTGGTCTTTCCCAACGCTTTGGCAAGCATTTTCACGGACAACGAAACGATTATAACCCTTGCGGGAGAATATCTTTCGACTTTTGCATTCGCCGTTCCGTTTCTTGTTTTTTCGCAGATAATGTGCATTGCGCTCCGCTCCGTCGAATGCGTTATGATACCGCTTGTTTCCTCTTTCGTGTCGGTCGGAGTCAACATCTTTTTCAATTATTGCTTCATCGGCGGAAATCTCGGTTTTCCCTCTCTCGGGCTTCGCGGTGCGGCAATCGGTTCGGTTCTCGGCTGTGCCGTACAAACGGTTGTTATCCTTATTTCCGTCTTTGTTGCAAAAACTCCGTTCAAAGGCGGTTTCCGAGACTATTTTTCGTTCTCGCGTCCGTTTGTCAAAAAGTATTTCGGCATCGCCGCGCCCGTGTTGTTGAACGAAACTATGTGGGCGATAGGCACAAATATATATGTTATGGTAATTGCGCGTCAGGGCGTGGAAAATCATGCGGGATATACCCTGTATGAAAATATTCAGCAGATATTCTTTGTATTCTTCGTCGGAATCTGCGGCGCTGCCGCCGTTATGGTCGGTATGCAGGTGGGAAAAGGCGATCATGAAGAGGCATACAAGGTTGCTCGACGTTTTGCCGTTATGACGCCGTGTGTGGGCGTTGTTCTCGGTGCCGTTCTTATTGTGCTTCGCAATCCCATTCTTTCGCTGTTCCCGATAGAGACCGAGACCGCCCGTTCCGTTGCTTCCGATTGTCTTTTGTTTTATGGTTGTTGGATAGCGATAAGAATGATACAGTACACGCTTGTCTGCGGTGTATTCCGCGCGGGCGGCGATACAAAAACCGGTTGTATTTACGAAATGATAGGTCTTTACGGTGTCGGAATTCCCGCAGTTCTGATAACGGGACTTTTGATAAAACCGACGCATTTTGTCGTTATAATAATCGTTATGTTTGTTGCGGAAGACGTGAGCAAGGGCATACTTTGTGTCCGTCATTTCCGCTCGCGTAAATGGATAAAACAGATTACCGAAAATGCTCCGAGGGAGGAAAGTCGATGACACCTTTCGACATCTCCGCACTGCCCGGCAAAAAGCGCGCGCTTTATCATATCTGTATGCTTCTCATATATGCCCTGATAGGTTGGATATGGGAGACCGTCACTCTCTCCGCAATGGCGGGGCATTATGTCAAACGCGGCTTTTTAATTCTTCCGTTTTGCCTGATATACGGTTTCGGCGCAAACTTTATACTTCTGCTTTACCGCAAACTGAAAAAGTTGAATCCCGCGGCGTTTGCACTTGTCTGTGCCGTTATAATAACCGCATTTGAACTGTTGACTGCGTTTGGGCTTGATTTCTTGTTTCACACCCGCCTTTGGTCCTATGAAACATGGCCGCTGAACCTGAACGGTTATATATGTCTGCCCGTCAGCATCATTTGGGGCATTATGAGCCTTTTTGTGGTTTATGTTTCGCAGCCTTTGATAGACGCCGTTATACTTCCGCTTTTGCGGAAACGCGCCGCATCCGTTGCCTTTTTGTGTGTCTTTGTGTGTGTCGCCGGCGAATATGTTTTTCGAATGTTTGAACTGTTTTTACGCAATTAAGAGAGCCCGAAAAGGGCTCTCTTTTTCCTTATTGTTTTTCCTGCAACGCTTCAATAGTTTTTGCAATATCTGCGTTTATACAGATGCTTCGCTTTTCGAGTTCCCGCGCCGTAACCGCCTGCCCGAGGTTCAGACAGGCGTAAACCGCATTCTCGCTTTCGGCGGTCATACGCAGAAACGGATATTTGATTATCGAGGGCGTGTTGAACCCTACGCCGAGTTCCAAAAACAGCAGTTTTTGTCCGCGTCTTGCACGCAGAAACGCCGTATACCGTTCCGCTGCCGCATCCCAGCCCGCGTCCTGCACAAATGTTTCGTCCGTTCGCAGATTCATCACCATCGGCGCGCCGCAAACGGGACATCTTGGCAATAGTTCGGTCGGGATTTTCATGTTTTTCTGTTCTTTGACCATTTGCCGAACGGCTTGTTCGTTGTCGTATGTTACCTGTCTGCACGGGCGTGAACATTGAAAAAGTCCGTAGTCGCCCTGCGTGTAGAACAGCCGCTTTTTGTCAAACCCCGCAAGTTGGAACTGATGATCCACATTCGTTGTCAGCACAAAATAATCTTTTCCGTCAAGCAGCGCAAGCAAGTCCTTGTACGGCTTTCCGACATCGACTTCATAACGGTTGCAGAGTATTTGTCGCGACCACCACGCCAATATTCTTCCTGTGTTTCGAACAGATAAAAACCGCCCTAGTACATATCCGTTATTCTGTATTTTTCGCGAAAATCCGAAAAGTATTTTTCAAAGCGCTTTCCACCGTAATCAAAACCCGCCGCTGCGGAGAGTCCCGCACCCGCACCTACAACGACCGCGTCCGCTTCATGAAGATCTTTTGCAAGTTCAGCCGTTAATGCCGAAAATTCGTCTGTAAATGTCGAGGTCTTTTTGCAGGAAAACATTGAATATCACCTTTATATCTTTGTTTGCTTTGAGAAAATTGCGGACTGTTTTGATTGCTATGTGCGCCGCTGTTTCGTTCGGAAAATGAAATTCTCCTGTTGAAATACAGCAAAAAGCAACGCTTTTTATCCCTTTTTTCGCAGCAAGAGCGAGACAGTTTGTATAGCAAGACGCAAGTTCTTTTTCGTCATTTTCCGTGAGTTTGCCGCCTATTATCGGTCCGACCGTATGCAGAACGTATTCGCTCGGCAGGTTATACGCTTTTGTTATTTTTGCTTTTCCTGTCGGTTCGGGGTGTCCCTGCTCTGTCATAATGCGGTCGCATTCAAGCCGCAGTTGCACTCCCGCAAACGTGTGGATAGCGTTGTCTATGCAGAGATGGCATGGCGCAAAACAGCCTAACAGACGCGAGTTTGCCGCATTGACTATCGCGCCGCATTTCAGCGTCGTTATATCTCCCTGCCAAAGATATATTCCGTCTTCGACAGGTTCGAGAGTGTTCGCGTCCGTTATTCCTTTTTCCCGTATTTCTTCTTGCAGATAAGCGTCCTGCACCCGCAAAAACTCCGCGTTCGGTTCTTTCGGTTCGCGTATATTCAAAAGCGAGCGCAAAACTCTTTTTTGCTCCGCTTCGTTCATCGGCGGAAGGGAAGCCCTACACGCCTCCCTCTCTTTGAGCAGATATTTTATCAAAAACAGCCGTCTTTTGCTTTGTGTCATGACTTCTCTTCCTCCGAAAATGCAGGTCTTTGTCCCCGCTTTTATTTGCCGACAACGCTGATACGCTGTCCGATGTGGTCTCCTTTTTCGAGTTCGTCCGTAAGCGCCAGCGCATAGTCCGCATAACTGATAACGCTTTCGCCCTTTTCGTTCAACATCAGTTCTTCGCCGCCGAGGATATATTCTCCCGTGCGCGCTCCGTCAGCCTGATAGTCCGCCGCAGGGCTGATATAAGTCCATCTTACGTCATTTCTGCCGCGCAGAAGTTTTAACGCCTCGTCATGCGCTGCCGCAAGGGGCTTGAATGCGTCTGGCAAAAATTTTTCTTTCTGATTGTCAGTTATTCATTTCTTCAATTCGTTTTTTGCTGTGTTTTTTGACAGAAAAAGCCCGATGAAGAGTGTGATAGGGAAAACAATAGCCGCCAGAATACCTGCGTGCAGGTCGTCGTTCAGCGCCCGCGAAACGAATCCCGCAAGTGTCGGTCCTCCCGCACAGCCGAGGTCTCCGCCCAACGCCAACAGCGCAAACATCGCCGTTCCTCCGTTTTTGATTGCCGCAGACGCTTTGCTGAATGTTCCCGTCCAAAGCAGTCCCACGGAAAAACCGCACGCCGCACAGCCGATAAATCCGACAATGGGAGACGGAACAAGCGAAATGCACAGATACGAGACAATGCAGAGCGAGGTGCTGAAAATCATGCACTTATCGAGGTCAAGTTTTTTCCCGAATTTGCCGAAAATCAGACGTGACGTTCCCATAAGTGTCGCAAAAGCCGTGGGACCCGCAAGGTCTCCTACGGTTTTGCTGACGCCGAGCCCCTTTTCCGCAAATGTCGAAGCCCATTGGCTGACAGCCTGCTCTGACGCTCCCGCACAGACCATCATCAACATAAACAGCCAAAATATCTTTGTTTTGAATAATTGCTTAACGGACAGACCCGTTTCGCCCTCTTCAATAAGGGAGAACATCGGAACTTTTGTGAAAAACAGTCCGTTTATAACGGGAACAGCCGCCCATATCAGCGCAAGTATCTTCCAATTTTCTATTCCGAACAGAGCAAAAAACGCAGTCGAAAGCAGAACCACGCCCATGTGTCCCCAACAGTAAAACGAATGGAGCAACCCCATTGTCGTTGCCTTGTTGTCTGTCGGACACGCTTCGACTATCGGGCTTATCAACACTTCTATAAGCCCGCCGCCGACTGCATATATCGCAACGGAGACCACTATGCCCGCAAATGCGCTCGGAAAGACTTCGGGAAGTATCGTCAGCAGAATAAGCCCCGCCGCCGAACAAGCGTGAGCGATAATGACGGATGTTCTGTATCCTATTTTGTCAACGAATTTCGCCGACAACAGGTCAATAAGCAGTTGTATGGCAAAATTTATCGTTATCAAAATCGTTATCTGTGAAAGAGGTATCGAATACGATGTCTGAAACGTGACGAACAGCAGCGGCACAAAATTGTTGACTATCGCCTGAACGATATAGCCCACAAAGCAGGCGTACATCGTGTTTTGATAATGCGGTTTGTTCATTTTTTCAGTTCTCATTTTTTTACTCTCTTTTTCGGCAGGGGAGTTATCTTGGCAAGCAGTTCGGTTACTTCTCTTGCCAGATCACGGTTTTCTATGTCGAGAATATAGTGCTCTTTCGCTCCGTCATACGGAAGACCCTTTTCCGCGTGCTGCATAAGCGTTTCGAGTTCGGGCAGAATTTTAACAAAAACCGTATCGTCGCACACAAGCAATACGGGTTTATCGTCTGCATAAACCATATATTCTCCGAACATCTTTTTGTATCGGATAACACCGACGCCCTCTATTTGTTCGCATACAAATTTAATGTAACTTTCTGTTGTCGCCATATCGTCTCCTTATATATGCAGGCAAAATGCCTTGTAATCCGTGAATTTTTCTGCGCCGAATCGTTTTGCAAGTTGGGTCTCCCTCTCGTCCTCCGTAAACCAATACATTGCCTTTGCGTTCCCGTTTTTCTTTGCCTCGTTCAATGCCGCAGTCAGCAACTCTTCCGCCGCAGTGCCGTCAAAACCGTCCGAAAAATCGAGTCCGAATATTTCTGCAATATTTCCCGCAAAAACAAAGTATATTGCCGCCGCTTTCCCGTTCTTTTCCGTCAGGTATATTCGCCACTTGTCACCGTCGAAGTACGCCTCGGTCAACCGTTTTGTGTTCCAATACATCTCGACTTTATCATGCAAATTCGCAAAGACCGCAAGATTATTTTTCGTCAGCGGTTCAACTCTTCCGCTTTCGGACTGTGGTTCATAATCCGAGAAAAACAGTATATTTACCGCACTTTCTTCTATTATTTCAAAGCCGTTTTCTATTGCCGCCGAAACGGCTCTTTCGTTTTGTGACGGAAATCCCGCGGTGACTTCGTATCCCGCGTACTTTTCTTTCAGCAACGCAGCGAACTCCGCAAACTGCTCTTTTTCAAATCCGTTCGTTTCAAACGCTTCGAGACTTATGTATTTATCTTCTTTCATTACATAAAAATGTATCCAACCGCGCATCTCGCCGCCGTGCTCAAAAATGTATATCTCTTCGTTTTCGCTCTCAAATCCTCGTTTTGCGATTGCAAGAAAATCCTCTTTTGTCTTTATTCCGTCCGCATAAGACGGGAACGAAGATCTCGACGGATCAAGCGCAAGCACATAAGCCCGTTCGGAATATTCTTCAAATTCGTTTGCCGTGGGTATTCTTAACATACTATAAAGTTCCTTTCAACAGTTTCTGCAAAAACAGCACATCGAGTTCTTTTCCGAATTTTACGCCGACCTTTTCAAGCCGCCCTGAGTGTGTGAATCCGTGTTTTTTATGAAAAAGAACGCTGGCGGCGTTTTCTTCCGTCACCAATGAAATTATGTTTTCGAAACCGCGTGCTGCCGCTTCTTTTTCGATTTTGTCAAGAAGCAACGAGCCGAGCCCCCTTGATACGGTGTTTTTGTCGAGATATATCGAAAGGTCTGTCGTTTTTCTGTATGCGGAACGCGGATTGAACGTGTCAAGATATGCGTAGCCGACCGTTTTTCCGTGTTCTTCCGCAACAAAAAACGGGTATTTTTCGGTTATGCGCAAAAAACGCGCTTCAAATTCTTCGACCGTCAGCGGTGTTTCTTCAAAAGTCACTGTTGTATTTTCAATATAATAATTGTAAATTTCGACGCACGCGCCGCAGTCTTTCAATTCCGCTTTTCTGATAACCGCACTCATTTTTCGTTCTCTTTTCGTGGCTTTTGCCGTATTATATCACATCTTTCCGATTTTTTCAAGATATTGATTTTTACTGTGCGATATGCTATAATTATTCCATATCGGAATGGCACAGTCGTTTTTTACAGATTTATCTTTTTCTGATTGATTTTTAAACAATTGAAAACGTGTGTTTAAAATTATTTGCCATACCTTAATAATCCCGAAACAGTTTTGTAAAAGAACAACGCTATAACCTATCTGCATTTTGATTCTGAAAGGACATTTCCCGTGAAACAGGCAAAGAAAAAACAGGGAATAGATATGCTTCACGGTTCGATTTGGAACAAGCTGCCTCTTTTTGCGCTGCCTGTTGCCGCGACCGCGATCCTCGAACAACTTTTCAACGCTTCCGACATTGCGGTTGTCGGAAACTTTACGGGCGGTGAAAAGACTGTCGCTGTTGCCGCAGTCGGAGCAAACAGCCCGATAATAGGACTTATCGTTAATCTTTTTATCGGAATAGCTTTGGGCGCGAATGTTGTTATCGCCAACGCGATAGGCAGAAACGACGAAAACGGCGCGTCCCGCGCCGTGCATACTTCAATAATTGTTTCCGTCATAGGCGGACTTGCCGTTGCGTTGATTGGCGAACTTGCAGCCGCGCCGCTGCTGTCGTCGCTGAACGTCCCCTCCGATGTTTTTGATTTGGCTCTTCTTTATCTTCGTATATATCTTCTCGGAATGCCCGTTATTCTGCTTTATAATTTTGAGGCCGCCGTTTTTCGCAGCGTGGGGGACACAAAAACGCCGCTTATAACGCTTGCCGTTTCGGGCGTTCTGAATGTTCTGCTGAATCTGTTTTTTGTTATAGTTCTGCACATGAACGTCAACGGCGTTGCGATAGCGACCGTTATTTCAAACGCGGTCAGCGCGGTAATTCTTTTTATAAAACTGATGAAGTCGGAAAAATATATCCGTCTTGAACCTAAAAAACTCAGAATAGATCTTCCGACGCTCGGAAAAATTCTTCGCATAGGACTGCCTGCGGGCGTGCAAAGCGCGGTATTTTCCGTTTCTAACATAGTCATTCAGTCTGCCATAAACAGTCTCGGAAAAGTTGTAATGGCGGCTTCGAGCGCAGCGTTCAATATCGAAATATTTGCATACGACGTAATGAACTCTTTCAGTCAGGCGTGCACGACATTTGTCGGTCAGAATTACGGTGCGGGGCAACTCAAACGCTGTCGTAAAACGCTGTTTTTATGCCTTATCGAGGACGCTGTCGCAACCGCCGCGGCAATAGGCATAGTTCTTCTGTCGGGCAGGTTCCTGCTCTCGATATTCAACAATGACCCTGCGGTTATAGACCTCGGTTATGTTCGCCTTGTAACAATCTTCTTTGCGTATATTTTCAGTATGCTTTATGAGGTAATGTCGGGGTATCTGCGCGGATTCGGCATCTCTCTGACGCCCGCGATACTGACAACTCTCGGTGTTTGCGGGGTGCGTATCGTTTGGATCGCCGCCGTTTTTCCGAAAAGCAGAACGTTCGAAACCATAATGACCGCATATCCCGTCAGCCTTTCGCTGACAGCGGTTTTGATATTCATAGCGCTTCTTATCGCACACCCGTCACGCCGTTACGCTTCAAAATTTGTGACGCAGAAAGCGACGGACAACAACTGATATAAAAGGAAAGGAAAAAAAGAAATGAGCAGTATATGCGGTGCGGATTGTTCCGCCTGTAAAATGAAAGACGAATGTCGGGGGTGCGCAGAGACCTGCGGCAGCCCGTTCGGAGGAAAATGTATTGCAGCCGAGTACATAAGATTCGGAGGAAAGACCGCCTATGAAACGTTCAAACGCGGCTTGCTTGACGAAATAAACGCATTGCTTGCCCGTGAGGGACTTCCGAAAGCGGACGCGCTTTATGAACTTTGCGGCGCATTCGTCAATCTTGAATATTCGCTCCCGAGCGGAGAAAAAGTAAAATTTCTGAACGATAAAAACGTTTATCTCGGCTCGCAGATAGAGTTTGCCGACCTCGGCGTTTGCCACGGCGTTGTTGCTGATAAAGATTTCATTCTTGTCTGCTCTTACAGCGTGAACGGCAGCGAACCCGAAATAATTATTTACAAAAGAAGATAGGAGACGTTGTTTTGGAACAGGCAATACAGCAGATTATAGATTCTCCATGGTTTTTCCGTGCGCTTGCGCTTGTAGTTCTTGCGTTTTTCTACGGAATATATTTTGCAAAACAAATCGCGCAGAAAAAACGCGGAATACAGACCCGTCAGATAGGTCGCCGAAAAGAAAAAGGACTGCGCACGGTCGAACTTCTGATGGCGGCGGCAACGCTTTCCGTCGTTGTTGCGGAACTCGTCTCCGTTGCGCTTGATTGGAACTATATGCCGTCGGGAGCACGTTTTACGGGCTTCTGCCTCGGTATGTGCGGCGACGTTCTGTTCCTCATTTCCGTGCTTTTTATGAAAGACAGCTGGCGTGCGGGCATTCCCGAAAAAGACAAGACAAAACTTGTTACAAACGGCATTTACCGATATTCCAGAAACCCCGCATTCTGCGGATTTGATTTGATGTATATCGGCGTTTTGTTGCTCTTTTTCAACCCCGTTTCTCTTGTATTTTCCGCTTTTGCCGTTGTAATGCTTCATTTGCAGATATTGCAGGAAGAGAAATATATGCTAAAAACATTCGGCGACGAATATGCCGGTTATAAAAAAACCGTTTTCCGTTATCTCGGACGTCGTTCGAAAAAGAAACAGCAGGGGGAGTAAATATGCAAAAAATAGAGTTAAAGCGCGTGTATCGCCACTTCAAAGGCGATTATTATCTCGTCGAAGACATTGCCCGTCACTCGGAAACGGGCGACGAATATGTCGTTTACCGCAAACTTTACGGTGACGGCAGTTTATGGATTCGTCCGCTTGATATGTTTTTGAGCAAGGTGGACAAGAAAAAATATCCCGATTGCAGCCAGGAATACCGTTTTGAATTGCAGAACATAGAAAGCGTTGCAAAGCATTGAATAACATGGTAATGCTCGGCAATATTTGCAATACATTTGAAAAGAAATGTATATTGCGTTTTTTTATAAAACAGGACCGTCCGTATCGGTTTTCCCGAAACGGACGGTCTCTCTTCTATTCTGCTTTCATATCGTATTCAACGTTGTTTATTATAAGCACATCGTCAGTCTGCCAATGCATTTCGACTCTTGACAAAGCGCCCCAATTCCCGACGTAAATGTCTTTCTTCGGTTTGCGGATTTCAAGTATTAAGAAGTCAATATCGTTGTTTTTATATACTTTAACTCTCGTACTTCCTCCGAGAGCACCTTCGCTGTCGCTTATCAATTCCGCATAGTATGTCCCATCGGTCGATTCAAACGTATCTACAACCGTTGTCTCACCAAAATTCTTCAGCATAACGGTAAAAAACGCATAAATACACAGCGGAACCACAATCAGCAACGAAATCAGCGAAGCGGGGATACCGAATTTCGGTGGCAAACCTACCCGTATTGCCGCGAACAGGCAGCATATGACCGTTGCCACCGCGCCAAATGTTGCCGCTATATTTCCTCTTTGCGATATCAACGGAAATGTGCTCACGATTGAGACAGGGACCGTCAGAATAAGCAGAACTCTGTAAAATACGGGAAATGGTTCTTTTCTTGCGATTTCTGTCGCTATTACCGTTCCCAACGCAAGCGCCGCGCCGACAACGGCGACCGCCCAATCGGTTTTTATATAGATTTCATACTTCGCGATTATGCTCGCGATCCGTGTAACGGACAAGAACAAAAGCCAAATCACCGTTGCCCATATTATCACTTTCGCCGCTTTTTTCAATTTCTTTTACTCCTTTCCTATCACCGTCGCATATCTGCTTGATAAACTTTTTGACAAAACGCAAAGTAACATCGTTATCAACACTCCGAACCCGAACAGGGAAGCAAAACTCCGAACATCTGTCAAACTTTCGGAAAAATCCGCACGATAGTGAAGTACGCTCCAAATATATCCGCCGACGGAAACCCCGAGCGTCGCAAACATTGAGCACACGGAAAAAAGTTTTTTGCTTTTATAAAATCGCACAAAATACCAGTTTGCCAACGAAAGGAGAAAACCCGTCAAGGGGACAATGAGCGTTACCGCCCAAAAACCGTTGCCGCCTCCCGACGGTGTCGCCGCTTCGAGAGTGACACCGGCTGTTATCCCCGCAAATGCCAAAAACAGCAGAACAGACTGCAAAACAGACGCTTTCCATTCGCTGATTTTGACCGCTTTCATTGGAGTTGAGACAGTTGCTTTCATTTCAATCGGCTTTTTGATACTTTCCAGATATTTTCCGCATTCTTCACAGTTTTTAATATGTTCTTCAATCGCTTTCGCACTTTCTTCACAGCAACAGCTGTCAACATAAAGAGGAAGAAGATCTTTAATAATATTGCAATTCATTTTTACATCAACCTTTCCGATAATTTCTGTTTTGCCCTGTAAAAAGTGACTCTCGCCCAACTTTCGCTCTTGCCGAACGCTTCGCTTATTTCTCGGAATGAAAGCCCGCCGAACACCGAAAGCATAAACACCTCTTTGTAGGGTTCTTCCAACTCATTCAGACACTCAATCGCCCTTTGCGAAAGTTCTTTTTGCATATACCGTTCTTCCGCGCTTTCGCTTGTCCCGAGCGTCTCGGGCTCCTCAATCGGAACGGTTCGCTTTTTCTCATTGTACTGCGCGTAGTACGCGTTTTTTGCAATCTGACAGAGCCATATCGAAACTTTTGTCTTGTCCCGCAGCGCGGAATAGTTCATATAAGCCCTAAAAAACGTCTCCTGCGTCAACTCTTCCGCCACCTCCGCATTCCTCGAAAGTTTCATCAGGTACTTAAAAACATAATCCCTGTTTTCTCGGAATACCCGTTCAAACTCCGACACTCTGCCACCGTCCTTTCCTCTTTTTTCTGCTCATGTTTCCTCATACCCGCGTTTTGTGTTCTACTGCTTTCCTGAATCTTCGCATATCTTTCATGTGCGCTCATTTTTTGCAGAATCGCTGTTTTCTGTGTATTTGTATCCCTTTATTTATGTGTCCATATATCCTTTGTTCCAGCCCCGAGCCTACATTCCCTTTGCTCTTTCATTCATTAGATAACAAAATCTCCGAAACGTTACAAAAATTATAGCATATTTTTCATCAGTTTTCAATGTGCTTCTCTCAACAATCTCGCTTTGCGAGACTTAGTCTTAAACTCCACTTTCAAATAAAAAATGTGCGGCGGATTTCCGCCGCACAAACACAAAGTTTAATGCAAGAATATAGAGATTATTCCCACTCGACGAGGACTAAACAATTCTGCTTATGTGATTTTGCTTTTCGTTAGTCTCTCTGTTTTGATTTTACGATGTATCTGTATTATCCTTTGCAAAAATGCCCTTGTTATCATTTTGTTATCGAGGTTGATAACAAGAATAATTTCACCGTGGATAATATGGAAGTGGTATGCTAATATTATAGCGTATAATCTTTCTTATTGCAATAGCAAATTATAATTTTACGCACAGATTTCAATATTTTGTGCGTAATTTTTATTGCAAACTTTTTCTTTTCGTGCTATAATAAATTCGAGCACATATACTATTTTTGTGTGCTTGAATTTTATAATTGAAAGAAGGTGAGAGAGTGGACATCCGAGAGCAAGTAAAAGAAGTCATTATCAATAAAGGCGGCATTGCAAAATCTGCTGACTTTGTCGCTGCCGGAATCAGAGCGGCCGATGTTGTAAATCTGTGCAACGCCGGCTTTCTTAATCGTGTGCGTCACGGTTATTATGAACTTGCTGAAAAAAGCGCGGTTTCCGAGGAACAGCTTCTTGCTACCCTCGTTCCGAAAGGAATAGTTTGCGTTGAATCCGCTCTTTTTCATTACGGATACAGTGACTTTGCTCCACGCAAGTGGTCAATCGCAATTCCTCGTTCTATGTCGAGGACAAAACTGAATGTGGATGTTCTCGCTCTGCAGCCTTACTATGTTCAGGCGGAACTGTACGATTTGGGAAAAACTACAGATGATTTCGATGGCGTTACCCTACCTGTATATGACCGTGAACGCACCATCTGCGATTGTTTCAAATACCGTTCAAAACTCGACAACGAGATTTTTAATAAAGCGCTTAATGCTTATGCTAACGATGCAAAGAAAAATCTGAACAACCTTTCTGCATACGCAAAAAAACTTCGTGTATACAAAAAGGTCACCGAACTGATGGAGGTACTGCTTAATGGCTGATATTGCTGCATCCGTGCTTGCACGACTGAAAAATAAGGCTGCCGAAAGCGGAAGAAGCTATCAGCTTTGTCTGCAGCTCTTTTGCCAAGAGGAATTTTTGCGCCGTTTGGAAAAATCCAAATATGCAGAAAATCTTGTGCTGAAAGGCGGCCTGTTTATCTATTCCCTTACCGACTTTGACAGCCGAGTAACAGTTGATGTGGACTTTTTACTCCGCCAAATGCCAAATACACCAGAGCAGTTAAAAACCGTGTTGGAGGAAATTATTGCAACTCCTACCGGAAATGACTTTATCACTTTTGAAATTAAAGATGTTGCCCCTATTGCTGTTGCCAAAAAGTATGCGGGTATCGGCGCATCGGTGGTCGCCCGCATTAAAAACACAAAAACACCGTTCAGTATTGATTTCGGAGTCGGTGATGTCATTGTACCGAAACAGGAAAAACGAAAAATCCCGACACAATTTTCCGACTTTGACGCTCCGACAGTAAATACATATTCCCTTGAAACAACCATTGCCGAGAAAATAGATGCAATCCTCAGTCTAATGGAATTTTCAAGCCGAATGAAGGATTACTACGACATTTACTATCTTGCCAATAAATTTGATTTTGACGGAGCAATGCTGACGGAAGCACTGAAAAAGACTTTTGAAAACCGTGGACATAGCTTTACCGTTGAACAATTTGAGCAGGTAATGGGCTTTGACAGAGACGGCGCAATGCAAAAGAAGTGGAAAGCCTTTGTTCGTAAAATTGATACAAAAACCGATGATTACAGCACAGTGCTGAAAACAATGAAAGCTTTTCTTACAGAACCGTTTATGGCAGCATTAGAAGGCAAGGAATTTACAGATAATTGGACTGCCCAAAACGGCAGGTGGATATTATAGGAGAAATAGATATGATTAGAACAGATATGATTTCAACCGTTGGCAGAGAATATCTTACCAGCAATATTGAAAATGATGAATATAGTTATCCGAAAGCTTTTGCGGCACAGTCCTTAACATTTAATCCTATTCGAAACAAAGCAGGGCGAGCTTTTGAAAAATTGGATATTCGTTTCGTGAAAGATAATGTTACTGTGCTGATTGAGACCAAACAGAATTTTACAAAGGCAGATGAAGAACAACTCTCCGCATATGTCGAATATGAAAAGGCGCTTACCGGTAATAAGACAGTTGCTATTTTGGCAAATACTATGAATGACACTGTTAGAGTATGGCGTGGTGTTGTTTCGGACAGTGACTTGATGACTAAGGAAACCGCCTTACGTTCGATGGATGAATATGTTGACTTCTACACATCCAAAATCAACGACAAAGAAAAGGTGATGCAGAACACCTATAAACTTAATGAGTTGCTTCATCGCCATAGTATTCCTGAAAAACTTCGCAGTCAATTTGTCGGCACCTGCCTATTAGCATTGAAGAATGGTCTTGATTATTCCACTCCGTCTTTGACTGCTGCACAAATTCGCACTCGTATAAAAGAAGTATTAGAGGACTTGCTTAATTCCGATATCAACAAGGCCGAAAAGCTTGCTTTGTTAAACCGTAATGTGTTGGGCGATCAGTATGTTCGCCAGCTTAACATTGCCGCTTTTAGAGAAATTCTAAAATTCATTGAAGACAATATTCTGCCTTTTATCAACGACAAAAGCACATCCGGTCAGGATCTACTTAATTTGTTCTTTGTTACCTTTAATAAGTATGTTGGTAAATCGGACAAGAATCAAGCTTTCACACCAGACCATATTACAGATTTTATGGCGAAAATCACAGGGGTTAACAAACATTCAGTGGTCCTTGATCCTTGTTGCGGTAGCGGATCATTCCTTGTTCGTGCAATGACACAGGCACTTGATGATTGCGCTACTGCTGCTGAGCAGGACAAGGTTAAGAAACATCAAATCTTCGGTATTGAGTTTGATGAAAATGTATATGGTCTTGCTACAACTAATATGTTAATTCACTCAGACGGAAACTCAAATATCCGTCAAGGAAGTTGCTTTGCACTTGCAGACTGGATTAAAGATGCAAAGCCGAATGTTATTTTGATGAATCCGCCCTATAACGGGCAGCGTATTCATCTTCCTAAAAGCTACGTTGATACTTGGTCAAAAGATAAGAAAGAGGATCCATCAAAAGGGTTGTATTTCGTTAAATTCATCGCAGATACTCTAAATTCTATCAATCATCAAGCAAAACTTGCGGTATTACTTCCGGTCGCATGCGCTATTGGAACAAGCGGAGAGATTGCTCGTTTGAAACGTGAAATATTGGAGGAAAATACACTTGACGCCGTTTTCACATTGCCCAATGAAATTTTCTATCCCGGTGCAAGTGCATCTGCTTGCTGTATGGTATTCAAAATTGGAACAAAACATAATGACATTTCCAATCCTGATACTTTCTTTGGATATTATAAAGATGACGGCTTTAAAAAAAAGAAGAATCTTGGCCGTGTTGAACAAATTGATTTTAAAACTGGCAAGAGTAAATGGGCGGAAATTGAGCGTGAATGGATTGAACTGTATCGCAACAGGCGTGCAGTTGATGGTTTATCTGCGACTCATAAGGTTAGCGGGGCTGATGAATGGCTTTGTGAAGCCTATATGAAAACTGACTATACAAAATTAACAGAGCAAGATTTTCAACAAACTATAAATGATTACCTTGCTTATCTTGTAAAGGAAGGTCATATTTATGAAACTTGATATAGATTCTTGGATAGAGTTCCGCCTTGGTGATTTGTTTGCGGAAATGTATAAAGCAGAAGCTCATGTTAAAGGAGATCTCGAATGCTTCAATACTCCCGCTGAAAATACAATTCGCTTTATTTCTCGTACAGAAATGAACAACGGTTGTGATTGTTATGTCTTGAACAATGAAATTACAGGAATTGAAGAAGGAAACGCTATTGCTATTGGTGATACTACTGCAACTTGTTTTTACCAAAGCGATAGATGCGGAGATCATATGGTTATTTGTCGTGCTGACTGGCTTAATTTGTACACCGCTTTATTTCTTATATCAATATTGAAACAAGAGAAATATAAGTACAGTTATGGTAGAGCTTTCAAAATGGACTTGATCTCCAACACAACAATTAAATTACCCTCAACACCCGATAACGAACCCGATTGGAATTATATGGAACAATATATAAAATCCATAAAACACAAGCCGTTATCTACCGCTAATCAGGGGGGAGACTCATCACTTACACTTGGTGTTGAGGCGTGGAAGCCATTTAAGATAAAAGATTTATTTGTACTGCAAACGGGAAAGGCTCATAGTGACATGCTTGATGAAGGCAATGATATACCGTATATTGGTGCAAAAAAAAGTGATAATGGTGTAATGTATCATTGTGCATATAATCCTGAATTAGCCCAAAAAGGCAACTGCATAATATTTATTTGTAATGGTCAGGGTTCAGTAGGATATGCGAATTATATGAACAAATCGTTTATTGGAACAACTGATATTGTTGCTGGATATAATGAACATCTTAATCAATATAACGGTTTATTCATTGCAACAGTTTTGTGCCTTGAGAGACCGAAATATTCCTTTGGGCGCAAATGGAAAACGCATCTAAGCGACACAGAAATTAATCTTCCAGTAAGCAAAAATGGCGAACCGGACTGGCTTTATATGGAAAACTATATGAAAGCGCTACCATATGGAGATAGAATATAGTGTTCAAGGAGCGATATGTGAATATGAGTGAAGAGAGGAACAAGTAATGCAATTATCCAAGATTCGTATAAAAAACTATCGTTTGCTTATTGATGCAGAATTGGATGTTGATAAGGCGACAACGCTGATTGTAGGGCGCAATAATACTGCTAAAACATCATGCATGGAATGCATGGCTACGGTTTTGAACGGCAACAGTTTTTCGTATAACGATTACCCTTTGGCGAAAAGACAAAAGTTGTGTAATAAAATACTTGAATTTATGGGAAATAAAATCAAATATGATACGCTTTGTGAACAGTTGGATATCATATCTGTAGAATTTATAGTAGATTACTCTTTAGATGATCCCGAAGCCAATTTAGGTGCATTATCTCCGTTTATTATTGATGTTGATGTTGATACCACAACAGCCATAGTGCGTGCAGAATACAGGTTAAAAATAGAAGAAAAAGCCTTGTGGGATTTGTTCGAAAAAAGTTGTTATGATGATAGCGGTAATTACTCTCCTATAATTCACGAAATACATAGTTTGATATCTGAAAACTTCGAAAAACTATTTGAATTAACGCTATATGCAGTTAATCCTAATGATGCAAATGATAGACAGATAAAAAGCAAAAAAGAAGTTAGTGAACTTTTTCCGCTATATTCAATTCCTGCTGAAAGGGTTCTTGGTGAAGATGGCACACAGAACAATGGCTCTCTCAGTTCTTTAATTGCGGATTTTTTCGATTTGAGTGAAGATGAGCTGTCACCTGATATAGCAAATGAAGTTAAAACACTTCGTGAAATAGTTGAAAAGGCAAATAAAGATGTACAGGAAAATAGCGATAAGATTCTAAGTGGTCTTGTCAACGATGCTATTGGATTTGGTTATCCAAACTCGGAAGAATTGCAACTTGGAGTTACCACAAAATTAAAAATTGATGAGCAAATAAAAAATCAAACTAAGCTCTCATATACAGATGGAGAAAATAAAGAAAGTTTGCCAAGCACGCACAATGGTCTTGGTTATAAAAATTTAATAAAGATGGAATTTCTTCTCGTAGCATTTGCTAAAGATGTAGCTAAACGTGGAGAAGCGTGTATTCCATTATTATTTATTGAAGAACCTGAATCCCATATGCATCCACAAATGCAACATGCATTTGCAGAATACTTAGAAGATTTTCTTGGAAAAATTTCTAATGTTCACATTCAGACTTTTTTGACATCTCATTCTGCACATATTGCAAATACAATGGATTTCTCCAAAATCAGATATGCACAAAAAAACAAAGCAGGAGTAGTGTATAAAAACCTAAATGTATTTGCATTAGAAAACGCCGATAATATGGATTTTATTAAGAAATATCTCACTTTAAGCCGATGCGATTTATTCTTCGCAGATAAAATAATATTTATAGAAGGAGCATCTGAGCGATTACTACTTCCGGATATGATTGAAAAATGTGACAAAGAAGGGCTATTTGATTCTGTAAAATGCAAACTGCCCTCACAGTATTATGCATTAATTGAAATTGGTGGAGCATATGCGTATAAATTTATTCCATTTGCAGATTTTCTTGGCTTACCATGCTTAATTCTAACTGATATAGACTCAATGTTAGATGGCAAAACCAAAGAAGTAGTCAGTAAAGGGAAAACCACTTCAAATGCCACTATAAAATGGTGGATGAGAGAAGTAAAATCTTTACCGCAAAAAAGCAAAGTCAGAATTAATTTGTCCGAAATAATTGCGTTGAAATATGAACAAAAGACAAGAGGAAAATGCCATATTGAATTTCAGACAACCGAAAATGGATTATGTGGTAGGTCTTTAGAAGAATCAATTATTAATGTCAATCGAAAACATTATAGGTTAAATGGAACTGTTACAGAAGATGATTTGAAATTTGGTGAAAAAAGCAAAACCGACTTTGCTCTCAACCTTATATGCGATTATCCGAAGTATAAAATTCCTCAATATATTAAAAATGGCTTAGTGTGGCTAAATGAGCAAAAGGTGCTTGAGTAAGGGGGTTATCAAATGGGCGAAAACATTCAAAAAACTAATTACGATATTGCTAAAGAAGAAGCCGATATTGTAGATAGTCAGATAATTGACATATTAAAACAAGGTTGTAGTTTTCGTGTTGAAGCCGGAGCTGGTTCAGGAAAAACCTATTCCTTAAATCGAGTAATAGAGTGGATTCAAGCAAACAAAATGAGCGAGTTTAATAAGAAGAAGCAAAATGTTATATGTATCACATATACAAATGCAGCAGTAGATGTAATCGCTGAGCGATTACAAGACAATTCTTTTATACTTCCTTCGACAATACACTCGTTCGCATGGAACGCAATTAAACAATATCAAAGCACACTTATTAGATTTATTGAGGAAGATGAAAACTTCCAAACAGACGAAGGCGATTTTTATCAAATCACAGAAGTCAAATATACATTAGGCCATAGATATAAAGAAAACGGGATACAATATCTTTATCACGATGATGTTTTAAAAATGTTTTGTATGCTTCTTGATAATAAAAAATTTCGCTGTGTTTTTGCGGATAAGTTTCCTCTTATATTAATTGATGAGTATCAAGATTCATATAAGCCAATTATAGATAAATTTATCGAATATTTTATTTCTACCAATCAAAAACCGCAATTCGGATTTTTTGGAGATGCTTGGCAAACAATTTATCAATCAAATAATGCCTGCGGATTAATAGAACATGACAATCTTAAAGTTATTAAAAAAGGGTCGAATTTTAGATCGGCTCCAAGAATAGTAAAACTCCTTAATGATATTCGACCAGATTTACCGCAAAAATCAGCAATAGATGATTTTGAGGGTGAGGTCGTTGTCGTTACTTGTGACGATTATAACGGAATCCGCCGAAATGACCGTAATTTCAAAGATGAACTACCTGCAGAAGAATTAAAATTACGATTAGATAATTTAACCTGTTGTATTAAGAATACTGTTCCAAGTGAAGAATCACTAAAAGTGTTAATGATTACGCATAAAGTACTCGCTGCTCAACAAGGATATGAGCATTTGTTGGGTATTATTAATGACGGTTTAAAGGACAGACAAGATCCTTTTCTTTTATTCTTTATGAACACAGTTGAGCCTGTATATGAAGCGCTTAATACATCAAATATGCAACTTCTTTTCGATACGCTTAGTATAAAAAGATACCCTATCACCAAAAAATCAGAAAAGGTGAATTGGAAAGAATTTGAACTGCTATTAGAGAAGACTCGCACTCAAAAGGCTATTGATGTAATTAATGCTGTTATTGACACGAAACTAATTCCAATACCACCGCAAATTGAGGGATATATCCATTTGTATCATGATGCACCCGAAACATTATATGGCACAAATTCAACTTTTCAGGAATTCCTAAATTTGAAATATGAGGAATTTTTGGCTGCTATAAAATTCTTATATCCTGAAGCTGAATTCTCAACTGAACATGGTGTTAAAGGCGAAGAATATGATAATATAGTTTTCGTCATAGGAAAAGGTTGGAATCAATATCAATTTGAAATTTATGCACCAATGATAAATGGATCTGTTTCTATTCCTAATGGAAAGGAATTGTCTTTCGAACGAAATCGAAACTTATTCTATGTTTGTTGTTCAAGGCCAAAAAAAAGGTTGATATTTTTTGTCACGATTCCTGTTGAAAATATATTTCGAAATTTTTTAACAACATTAGTCGGTTCAAATAATATTTTCACTTATACTCAATTTATAGATAAATTAAAAGCTAACTAAAAAAGATAAGAATTCTTTCTTTGAATCAAACAAAGAATAACGGCGGCAGAGATTTTTCCCTGCCGCCTTGTTGCTTATACCGTGTAAATCAATTCTGCATTTACAATTTCCATTGCACGATTACGGATATTGTTCATCTTTTGTACCCACAACATTTGGTCTGCTGCTTTGAGTTCTTCGTTTATATTTTCTTTTTCGGCAAGTTCTTTTGCCAGCCGTAGAAACATAGCAGTTGCCTGTTGCTCAATGTCATCAAGATATGCAACAAGATTTCCCGAAGTCATCAGGTTAGCATATAATACACGATGATTTTCTTTCAAGAATCGTTTATGCCTCATACCCCACACGCCGATATTTGCTTGTTTTTCTTCTTCGGGTAGTTTCAAGTCAGGGAGAAGATAATTCCCAACTTGTGTGTAAGTGCCGCCCATTTCTTCATAAATTGTCTTTGCCATTTTGTTTTCCTCCTAAAAATTATTTATCTTGAGCGTGTGTTGTCACGCTTTTGACCTTTGATATTTCTTGCCTTTTCAAGCAAGTCATCAATTTGTTTATGACCAAATACTTTGCGGAGAAGTTTGTAATCCCTGTTTTCCGCACGCAGATTTTCATTTTCTTGTGATAATTTTTCATTAACCTTTGCCAGCTTTTCGTTTTCACGATATAGGGTGCCGTTTGTAATGTTTAGCCTATGGTAGCTGTCTACAGCCTTGAAATATCGTGCAAATAAGGTGCTGATTAGCGACTTTAATCGAGTTATAAGAGGCTCTACAAATTTCGCCTTATAAGTTCTTGCCGACATCATTGCAGGCGGTCCAGGCAACTGATATTCAGGTTCATTCATTATGCTTTCATCAAGTTTCTGTAAAGATTTTTCTCCGTTATCGAAGTTCTCAATGCGGTCAGCCATAACACGAAACTCATCTATTTTCTCTGCAAGTTGGTTGTCTAATACAGCAATTTCCTTTTCTCGCTCCTGCTTCTTATAATCAAGAACAGACAGATGTTTTTCGTGAGTACCCTTATGTTCCCACTCGATTCCGTGGCGTTCCATAACAAACGCTAAGGCGGATTTTTCTGCACTGACCCACTGATTCCACTCGGTATCTCCACGGGTTCCGCCCTTAAAACCTTGTGCGGCAAGAGCCTGCTTGAGTGATACTCTTGTATCAAGTCCACGCTTGCTTCCGATGGTGAACGGAACAAAATCAATGTGCAGATGTGGTGTTGCTTCGTCCATATGAAGATGAGCAGAGAACACTTTTAACTGAGGATTGCGTTCCTGAAACCCACGATAGTATTCATCCAAAATCCGTCGTGCAAGCTCTCCGTTTTCGTTTTCTGCACTCATATTTTCCTTATCGCCTATCTGTAAAATCAGTTCGTGAAACGGCTTTTCTTGCTTGGAATTTCTGATTTTTTCATAATAGTTTTCTATCTTGCGGTCAGCTCTTGTCTGCTTATCGTTATATTTTTTCAGAGCATCATTAAACAATTCGTGATAGACTTTTTTGATATTTTCATTGCAGTAGTCGATATTGAGATGCGTTCGGTTACCGTCAACATTTTCCGCTTTGAACTTGCGGCTGTTATGATTGACAGAGCCTTTACCGACCATTGCGCTTATCGTTCTTTGCATTTTATTACCTCCAATCTCCAAAATCTTACCGTTCTCGGTTCTGTTACTCTTGTCAAGAGTAACGCAAAAGCACTTTTGACAGCCTTCTGCCATCAAAAGCTGCTATTGCGCTCTCCGAGGGGGTTGCGGGGCGTTGCCCCGTTGTCTGCGGACAACTCCCCAGCAGAGCAGATCCTCTTGCGGTGCCCGAAATTCTTTGCTTGCTATCCGCATCGCAGAATTTCGACCACTGCGCCAACAAATCCTCCCTGTATCCGCCACCGGCGGCGGTCGGATGTGTTGCCTTTGAAAAGGGCACCCTGCACCCCGCCTAAACTTCGTATTGGCATACCTGCCGAAAAAGAACATTGCAAGATTGCGAAAGTCCCGCACCTTTGCAATGTTGCAACCTTACTGGTCGCCGCTCTCTTTTTCTTCGGGTAGTTGCCAATACCACACACTGCCTTCCTTAACAGATCGCACACGCAGAGTTTTCTTTGCTTCATCGAGCACTCGTTTGGAGATATCTAAACTCTGCGCCTTTTGTAGCAAGGTCTGTTGCGGGTACTTCCCGCCAGATAGGCAGTCAACGATAAGGCTTTCAGCCATATCGGATTTCTTCTCACGACTGACACCGCTGAGAAGATCGTCGATGGAAATATCATAGTAACCGAGCCACTTAAATCCGTTGGCTTCACTCAGTTCAAAGGCGATAGACTTGCCCTCCGGTGCAAGTGAGGACTTTTGATGAGCCGCCACACGCACCTCCGGCTTGTCCTTTACTCTGCCGACCACAAGGACGCTTCTTGCTGTTGCTTGAAAGTCTATGGAACCAAGACCTCTATAATTGGATTTGTTACCCTGTGCCTTGTTTAAGTGTCCCACAAGTATAATCGCACAACGGTATTTCTCAGCGATCCTGCCAAGCTGAGAGAGAATGGTACGGACTTCATTTGCTCGGTTCATATCTACCTTTGCGCCGATATAGGCTTGCATTGGATCTAAAATCATTACCCTTGCGCCCGTTTCTGCAATAGCCTTTTCCACACGCTCATCGAGCATTGTCAGCGCAGCTTCCGATTCGTCGATTACCTTGATTTGTGAGCAGTCTGCATTACCGGCAAGAAGACGGGGCTTGATGGTATCCCCAAGCCCATCCTCTGCGGTTTGATATATTACCTTGATAGGCTCGCGCTCGGTGTCGTCGCAGGGTAGTTTTTCTCCCCTTGACAACAGAGCCGCCAAACGCAGTATCAAAGTGGTTTTACCCTCACCGCCGTCGCCGTGAATGATTGTCAACTTACCGTATGGGATATAGGGATACCACAGCCATTCCACTTCTTCGACGGGCACTTCATCCATACTGATGATTTTTAATTCCGCCATAGGCGTTGCCTCCTTTCAATTTTTCTCAAAACTATTGAAATTGGAGGAGTCATAAGTTATAATATTTGCAGTACATTTTTGAGAAGACTGTTCCGTATCTGCGCCAACAGATACATTGAGAACAGTCTTTTCGGTTTTATATGCCATCCTTTCGCTCCTTCATTCCATATAGCGTGGTGTTAATCTGCTCAATACGGTCGAGCAAGTCGTCGTGAACTCCTGCGCCGGCTTCGATGCGTTTAAGTTCATCGAGGACGGCGGCAAGCTCGTTTCGAAGAGCCTTATAGACTCTCGGATTGCCAACCACCGTTATTTGCTGCTGCAGGGCACGGGCACAAAGATAATCCTGCTTTGTCAGTCCCGATATTCTGACATTACTGTCCAAAACATCAGCCTCCTGTGGTGACATACGAAAAGCGATTGTTTTGCTCCTCCAACGGTTGTGGCGGTCAAGATTTTTAGCGGACATTTTCAATATCCATCCTTTCATATTCAAGTTTCTTTGCCATTTCCGTCTGCTTTGACGGGAATAGGTGTGCATAGCGATATGTGATCTCAATGCTTTCGTGACCGACACGGTCGGCAATTGCCACCGCAGAAAAGCCCATATCTATGAGCAGGGAAATATGGCTATGGCGCAAGTCGTGAATGCGGATACGCTTCACCCCTGCGGCTCTTGAGCCACGATCCATTTCTCGGTGCAGATAATTCTTTGAAATGGGGAATATACGGTCTTTCTTTTTGTAGCCGTACAGCATACCGATATAATCCTGCATTTCCCCACAGAGAAACTGCGGCATTTTAATTGTGCGGTTGCTTTTCCTTGTTTTCGGTGTGGTAATGACATCTTCGCCGTGCAAACGCTGATAAGATTTGCTGATTGTAACTGTGCCTTTTGCAAAGTCGAAGTCCCCCGCAGTCAGAGCGAGTAACTCGCCCTCACGGATGCCACACCAGTAAAGCATTTCAAATGCGTAGTAGGATACGGGCTTGTCCATCATTTCATCGGCAAACTTCTTGTACTCTTCTTTCGTCCAAAACTTCATTTCCTTGCGTTCCTCTGTGCCCATATTCCCGGCTTTTGCGGCGGGATTGGAACGAAGGTCATAATGTCTTACAGCGTGGTTAAAGATGGCACTAAGCTGATTGTGGACGGTTTTGAGATAGGTCTGTGAATACGGCTTCTTCTTTTCATCACGAAAAGCGAGCAGTTCATTCTGCCAAGCGATTACATCCTTTGTGGTAATCTCACTGACATTTTTCTTTTCAAAATAGGGTAAAATCTTGGTTTCAATGATATGCTTTTTGGTAAGCCAAGTGTTTTCTTTTAAGCGGGGTTTTATGTCCTTTATATAAAGCTCAACAAAGGCGGAAAAGTTCATATCCATATCGGCAGCACTTTGCTGCTTAAATACTCGTTCCCACTCCTGCGCTTCTCGCTTGGTTTCAAAACCTCGCTTACATTTCTGTTTGCGCTCGCCTTTCCAATCTACATATCGTGTTAAAACATACCAAGTGCCGTTATCTTCATTTTTATAGACAGGCATTTTTGTTCTCCTTTCTGGCTTGGTACAGCCTTTCATTAAAATACTCTCTGTTGACTCTTCCTGAGATGGTAATAAAGCCTTTACGCTTCAGTTCCTCATTCAGCTCTCGTATGACTTTGTAGGCATACGAGATTGAAACATCGAGAATCTCAGCGACTTCTTCCACACGCATAAACTGTTGTCCCATAAGTCCCCTCCTTTCTTCGGTTAGTATAATGGGGTGCCGCTTTACCCAAGTACCGTTCCTGCCCCTGCTTATTCAGCGGCGTTGTTTCGCTCGCTCCGTCGCCACTCGGAGGTCTTGGCAAAATCATATCCCACTTGGACGGTCATTCAATTTTACTAAGCGCAAATGCTTAGTTCTATATTATTATACTAAGCATATTTGCTTTTGTCAAGTGGTTTGCGAGAAAATACTAAACTTTTTTGTTTGGAATCTTCTTGACAGTACTAAACATTTATGATATACTGGGTGTACAATGAAATTGCACCCAATACAAGGTTCTGTCAAGCAAGTTAGGGTGGAGATTTTCGCAGAAAATACTACCCGATGCTTGACAGGTTCTTATACTGATTGCACAGTATATAAGCAAGGAGCGTAATTGCTATGGCTATTAGCGAAAGAATTCACTTTTTCCGCAATCTGCGTGGAATGACACAGAAATATCTCGGTTTACAACTTGGTTTTCCCGATAAATCTGCTGATGTTCGTATGGCACAGTATGAAACAGGTTCCCGTACTCCAAAAGCGGATATTACCGCAGCGTTGGCACAAGTTTTGGATGTAGCACCGGAAGCGTTGAATGTGCCCGATATTGACAGTTACATAGGTCTGATGCACACGCTGTTTGCCCTTGAGGACATTTACGGCATTACCGTCAGCGAAGCAGACGGGGAAGTCTGTCTTAAAGTCAACTCTGAGAAGGGCAAGGATGCCGCAGAGATTATTCGTATGCTTACCGCTTGGAAAGAGCAAAAAGCCAAACTCGATGCAGGTGAGATTGATAAAGATACCTACGACCATTGGCGTTACCACTATCCTAAGTTCGACACGACGGGCGGCTGGGCAAAGGTTCCTTCGGGGGAACTGAACGATGTAATGTTAGACACCTTCAAAGATCGCCTGAAACCCGACTAAGAAAAAAGACGACAAAAAGCCCTTAACTGCGGTACAAATCCACAGTTAAGGGCTTTTTAATCGTATAATACAGATTTATTTCTTGGTAACAGCCATTTGAGAATTATTCTGATAACCTACAAGCCACTTGGGGTATAGAATAATAGTCACTTCAAATGATGTTATCAAATCGTTATCAAAATGGGTGGGCAAAGTCCGAAAATCCTTGATATTACTGGGCTTTTAGACTTTCTGTGATTATTCCCACTCGCTCCCTGTAAATCAATCTTAAACGCATTTGTTTATAGGATTTAGCAGAGAGTATCTACATTATTTGTATTATCGGTAAAGCATACGCTATCCGATTTTTTGTTGCCATATCGTTGCCACAGTAAAGGCGAATCAAAGTCTCGTAACCTTGGTAAAGAGTTCTTTTAATGCCCAGTCAGAAATATCTATCAGAGGCTCAAACATAAAAGAATTTAAGTGTATGCTTTCAGGTGTGATAAGATTTACTTCCTCAATTATTGCTTTTTGCTCTGGCGTTAAAAATGGCTCTGCTTGTTTGTACCATTCCCTTGTCTGATTGCTACTTGCATCTACGCAGGTCTGTCCATTTGATGTAATTATACTCTGCATAAATTTTTCAGCTAAAAGTCGAATTGCGATAGCAGTAACTAACTTATTATCCAAAAGCACCTCGTTAGTATTATCAGCTACACAGGAGTTTGCAATCCTAATAATTGCCGAATAATAATTCTCATCAACTCCAGAAAAGGAAACTCCATCAAGGAAAGGATTGATGATGTTCCACAGTTCTTCAATACTTACAGATTGTGTATCAATCGGTGTTGTTTTTAGATGAAGAAAACAAGTCAACTTTGCATATTCATCATCTTTCCCACTATATTCACACAGATTTCTATAGAACGGTATGCTTGATATTAAGAGCTTTTTCTTGTCATCATCAGCAATATTGCCATCTTTAATGCCATCAATTACAACATTCTTAAAAAAATCTTTTTGATACTTAAATTCAGTGACTGAAACAACACCTTCCTCGTCTCGCTGTGCTATATAGCAATGTGTACGAGCAACGCCCAGTCTTGATTTTACAGTTCTATAAAAATCAAAATTATGGGTAAGAATCAGCAAATCGATACCAGGTGTATTGCCAAGGTCGTTAAGATACTCAATAATGGCGTACTTGTTCTTATAGTCGAACGAATCTGCTATATCATCTGCAATTACTAAAAACTGCCCACCGCCTGCACTCGCTTGTTGCCTAATTCTTTCAAGATCGAACAAAATATACAGTAGATAAAGTGCTCTTTTTTCGCCGGTACTCAACGATACCATCAAGTCATCTTTTTTCAGCGTAGCACTCTGTTGGGTAGTAACCCCTCGTGTGTATTTAAATGACAGATTAGGCGCTTCATCTTTCAATAAGAAATTGGCTTTGTTTTCGATCTGCACCTCAAAGGGGACACGGAATCGTCTATTAAACTCATTGACTACCGCTTGCCATCTTGCCGATTGTGCAGCAGCCTGTTCATACAACGCCCTAATTTGAATTGTGTATTGTGAAATTCTATCATAATAATCAGCAAACGGGGTATCAAGTTTAGAAAAGCAATCAAGCCATGTTTGGATCTTCAAAGAGTTAATATCTCTTAGTGCAGGAATTATTTCACGATGGGCGATGATAATATCACGAAGCCTAGAAACATTTTCATTCGCAGTAAGTAGTTTTTTTAATTTTTGAAAAACCGTACTTAATTCAGGTGTGGCATAAATACGCTCTAATTGCTCATTTACAACAGCATTCCACTCATCAAGCGAATGAATAACTGTAACACCATCTTTTAAGCGAATAGTATGCTGTGCGTTGAAGAGATTATGTTTTGCAAATTCCTTTCCGAGCGTTTCTGCGTTTCTATCGGTAAACCCATCGCTCAAGATCGGGTTGTTTTCCAATAGAGTGTTAAGATTTTCAATATATTCCTCTATCGAATTGACAAACTCTCTCTTGCTATATACCGCCAATACTTTATCGTTAAATAACTCCGAATAAGTGCAGTCATTCAAAAAATCCAATACCTGGCGATTATCAATTAGCTCATGTATTTTTTCAAAAATATCCGTCCAATCGGAAGTGCTACCCAATCCTAAATCAGCAATTATTTTTCCTTTAATTTGAGGCTTTGTTAAACCAGTAAGCATCCTCAGTTTATCCTCAATTTGTCGAATTTCGCCACTAAACTGAGCCATAAGAACATTATATTCATTTCTTGTAGTTTCATCTGCTAACAAGGTACTTACAGTTTCTTTTGTAAATTCAAATGAATCGGTAAAAGTATTAACAACATATATTCTATCTGTTGCCGTTGGGGCTGTAGCAGCATTAGCGGAACTAAAAACATACTGACTTGTATAATGTGTTACCGAGTAACTACTAACGACGTTTCGAAAAATACGGTCGCTTGTCGCCGTACCTTTTGAAATGTCATCAAATACTTTTGATAGCGAACTTTTCATAACACCATTAGGAGCATATATCATTGCTTTATTGCAACGAGAGAAATTGATATTAGGCAAATCAAATTGCTTCAATCCGTAACAGTTTTCGAAATGTCCATTTAACATAAAATATCTCCTTTGCAATCTGTCAGTATACTTAATTTGTCAAAAAGAACATCTCTGTTCTTTTTCTTCAATTCACATTCCCAAATACGAATAACTGTCCACCCGCGATTTTCAAACATTGCTGTAACTTCTTTATCGTGCTTAATATTTCGCTCTCGCTTTTTCTGCCAATATTCGGCATTATCAGAAGGACGAGTATTCCTACAATCGTGTCCGTGCCAAAAGCAACCGTCGACAAAAACAGCAATCTTTTTATCAAGAAAAACAAAATCAGGATGACCTTTTACAGGATGATTGCGTTTCCAACCGGTTATATTATTTTCTTTAAAGAATTTTATAAGAGCTAATTCAGTTGATTTATTGTTATTGGAGCGGACTTTACTCATTATGTCAGAGCGTTTTTTACTATCAAATACGTCTGCCATAATCAACTATTAACAGCAAACTTAGCCATAGTCATATCAGATATAAATTTGCTTACATCCTCGCCAAGGTGTTCAATTATTATATCGTCAAAGTCTGCATAATCAACGTCTCTAACATCGTGGAAAATATGATTATATAGATACTCGGCAAAGGTACTTGCTAAAATAATTACGATTGGAGTACCTTTAATATCTCTTTTTGCGGCAGGGACGTATCGTGGCGTAATTACAATTGTGTATTCTCCGCCGATTTCTTCTCTATGTTCTCGCAATCTACCAACATTGATGCCGCTCAACTTGTTTGCCGTGGATTTTGATTCCACCGCAAACTTCTTTTTCTTTGTTAAATACAAACATTCAATATCCGTATGCCCTGCGCCGCCAATTCTCTTGGTTTGAACGTTATAGAACATACTGAAACCTTCATCAAGAACTTCTTCGAATAAATAAGCCGTGTCGTTATCGGGGTTGTTTGAATATTCCTCAATTAGTTTCGGCAACTCTAATAATGATGATAACTCGTCGCTTTCGCCTATTTCGTTCATCAACTCCGGCGGGTAAAAGCTATAAATTTCTTTTACGACGTCCAAAGTCATCCTTTCAGGATCGTCTAACTTTAACGGTTGTTGAGCATAAGAATATCTATCTAATAGCAAAACAACAAAATCTTTTACTTTATTGGTTAAAGAAACATAACCGTTTCTTGCAGTTCTTCCTGTTGGATTGCTGTGGCTGCCCGACTTTGTCGGATGATATAACTTGCAAATGGTATTTCCTTTCGTCCTATCAAAAATCCCGATAGAAGATAATAACTTACAAGTATAATACTCCCACTCATAAACTGCATTAACGTATGTATGTTCGTCCGTTTTATATATCTTTTCAATTTCTTCATCGGACTTTTTCCTTAAATCTAATATCTTTTCAACTAAATCTTCATACTTAGAAGCATTCATTAAATCAACAAAAGCGACGAGTAATGCATATTCGTAATTATACAACTTCCCATCTAAACGCTCGTCTGTTAACAATTTAAAAATCAGTCTAAATGGATATAACTGAAATTCTTTGTCCGTTCCGCTTGCCGGATGTTGGAACTGTATTGCGTACAGCATTGTTGTAAATATCTTAATCAGCTTTTCCTCGTCGTTTATATGCTTTAAAAATAGGTTTCCTAATGGGCTAAATATAAAACGTTTGCCATCGGAATCATCTTCGTATCCAAACATAAAGTACTCTAAAGTGTTAATTCTATGGTTGATAGAGTCAAGAGGCTTTTCTTTAGGATTCCTCGTTTTATACATATTCAATGCGGCAAGTCGTTCCTGCATTCTTTCACGTTCTGTGTTAGAAATATCCGTCTTGCAACTGTTTTTTACATCAAGAGCAACGGCTTTAATTAGTTCATAGTTTGAGGTATGCTTATATAATATCCATTTATTTCTTTCTACCATTATCGGCATAATTGCACCTACTTCCCAATTTTCTCTATAACTTTCATCATAAGTTTCGGCGGAATAGACTCGCCGATAACAGTTCTTATAAAAGTATCGGTAGAATCTTTTGGAAAGTCAATATCTTCAGGAATTGATGAGACTATAAAAGTTTCCAATAAAGTAAGAACCCTCGCGTCAGAATATGTTCCATCCGGCAACAATCGTCCCGGATGAACGTTGTTGTGGGAACTCATACTTCCGCTGAACGTTGTTCTTGTGGGACAAGGCTGATCCCAATCCATCCTTTTGAAAGTATTATGAAATCCTTTGATTCTTGTTCCATCCTCTTTTTTAGGGTAATACACTTCGTTCGCAATAGCGCTTTTACCGGTTGGAGTGTGTTTAAGCGCCAAGACCGCTCGTTCATTATGCTTTTTTGCAAAATGCCAAGGTATATCAGATGATTCGCCGGATTCCAAAGACGGCAAATATCCAATAGCTTCGCGTAGAGTGATTTCCTGCTCTTCGGATGGCCAAGACCATTTTTTTCCAGGTTTATACATCTTGATTATAGCTCTCGGCCTTGACTGACAAATACCATAATCTTTTGCGTTCAAAACTCTTGCTTCAATTCTATATTTGTTCGAATACTTCTTATTAAGAATTTCTTCGAGTTTGAAGTAATCGTTTTCATAAGGAAAATACATTTCCAAAAAGGTTGGAACATTTTCAATCAAAACATAATCAAAATCACAGCGGTCAATTATGTTCAATGCAGAAAGAATTAGATAATTTCGTTTGTCTTTTTCATAGTGAATTTGTTTTTTATTCTTTCCTAATGTGCTTAATCCTTGACAAGGCGGCGTAGCTATCAACATTTTTGCACCGCTTTTCTGCGCTGCCGAAACCATATAATCTTGCGTTTCGTCCAATGTAATATCACCGCAGTACATATCTGTGTTGGGGTAAAAATGAGAATAGCATTCTGCTCGTTTAGGTAGAAGTTCATTTGCGGCTACGACTTCCACATTTGTATTCTTTAATAATAACTCGCCTATACCTGCGCTTGAAAATACAGAAATCGCTTTAATCTTGTTCATCATAAATACCTCTCACTATTTCTTTGAGCATTAACGGCGGGATAGATTCACCTATGCATTGTCTGATCAATAATTCAGGCGTATCGTCGGGGATATTCCAATTTGCAGGCAACGAATCAAGTAACATTAATTCTAAAGGCGTTAATACTCTAGCGTCAGAATATGTGCCGTCGGTCAGCAATCTTCCGGGATGCACGTTTCTCTGAGAAGCTATACAGTCGTTTCGTATGGTAATTGTTGGAGCAGGCGCATCCCACCTTATCCTTCGATAAGAAGATTCATAGCCTTTGATTCTTGTGCCATCTTTTTTCTGAGGATAGTATACAGGGTTAGAAAAAGCGGATTTTCCTGTAGGAGTATGCTTCATCCATAAAACATTTTCTTTTGTATGTTTGCGAGCAAAATGCCACTTTATATCTGATTTTTCTCCCGCTTCCAAAGAAGGCAGATTTCCGATAGCTTGCTCAACCGTTACTTTTTTCTTTTTCTTAGGCCAACTCCATACTGTGCCGGGCTTATGCATTTTTATAATAGCTCTTAGCCTTGTTTGAGGAACCCCATAATCTGCAGAATCGACAACGGCGCTATCAATTATGTATTCGTTGCCAAATTCATATTGCAGTATTTCTAAAACAGTCCTATATTTTGAATCATACATTAATTTCAATTTTAGAAGAGCAGGGACATTTTCAATCAGCACATAATCAGGATTAGTTAATTTAATAACTTTGACCACATAGGTAATTAAATAGTTGCGTTTGTCCGACTCCATTGTTTTTTGGCAACGGTTTTTACCTGCAACGCTCATACCCTGACAAGGGGGAGAAGCTAATAAAAAGTCAACTTTTTCGGGACACGAATCTATTATTTTATTAAAAATATTTTTGTCTGTAATATCGCCGCAAATTACATCTGTTTCAGGGCTAATAGCCTTATATAAATTTGCTCTACGCTCAATCAATTCGTTAGCGACAACAATATCTATACCTATATCCTTAAAATAAGTTTCGCCTATGCCTGCACTTGCAAAAAGGGAAATTCCTTTTAATCTTTTTTTATTCATAATACTACATCCATTACATCGCCAATATTGCATTTTAGCGCAATGCAAATTTTAATCATTACAGTCATTGAAACGGGTTCATTGTTAGTTAATTTAGACATAGTTGTAGATCCAATACCGGTAATGTCTTTCAAGTCTTTCTTTTTCAGTTTCAAGTCTATCAACTTTTTCCATAATTTATCATACGAAACCATTAATAGCACCTCTCGTAGCGATCTGTTATAAAACATTACCGAAATTTAGTGTATAAACGCCGATATATCGGTGTTTTTATTATACATTATAAAACTTTTCTTGTCAAGACCGTATCTAACAAAAAACATAAAAATTCGAATAATATAATTATACTTCAAAAGCACCTTTAGACAATTAGAATACTGAAATTGGCACGCCGAATATAAAACCCTTAACTCTTGAAGTTTAAGGCTTGCAAAGCCTGTAAACAAAGGCGTTTTACACCTCTAATGTTCCACTATATAAAAAGAAAAAGCGCCGAGTGCAACTCGTAAAAGAGTCACACTCGGCGTATGCTTTATACCGTGTAAATCAATTCTGCATTTACAAGTTCCGTTGCACGATTACGGATATTGTTCATTTTCTGAACCCACAGCATTTGGTCAGCTGCTTTGAGTTCTTCGGTTACGTTTTCTTTTTCGGCGAGTTCTTTTACCAGCCGGAGAAACATTGCGGTGGCTTGCCGTTCAATGTCATCAAGGTATGCGACAAGCTTTCCCGAAGTCATCAGGTTAGCATAAAGTACACGGTGATTTTCTCTTAAAAATTTTTTGTGCCTCATACCCCATACGCCGATATTTGCTTGTTTCTCTTCGTCGAGCAATTTCAAATCGGGGAGGAGATAATCTCCAATCTGTGTGTAAGTACCGCCCATTTGTTCAAAAATTGTCTTTGCCATTTTGTTTTCCTCCTAAAAATTTATTTATCTTGAGCGTGTGTTGTCACGCTTTTGACCTTTGATATTTCTTGCCTTTTCAAGCAAGTCATCAATTTGTTTATGCCCAAAAACCTTACGAAGAAGTTTGTAATCCTTGTTTTCCGCACGCAGATTTTCATTCTCTCGTGATAATTTTTCATTAACTTTCGATAGCTTTTCGTTTTCACGATATAGGTTTCCGTTTGTGATGTTCAACCCGTGATAACTGTCCAACGCCTTGAAATATCGTGCAAATAAGGTGCTGATTAAAGACTTGAATCGAGCTATAAGCGGCTCAACAAACTTTGCCTTATAAGTTCTCGCCGACATCATTGCAGGCGGTTCAGGCAACTGATATTCAGGCTCATTCATTATGTTTTCATCAAGTTTCTGCAAGGATTTTTCTCCGTTATCGAAGTTCTCAATGCGGTCAGCCATAACACGGAGCTCATCTTTTTTCTCGGCAAGTTGGCTGTCCAATACAGCGATTTCCTTTTCTCGCTCCTGCTTTTTGTAATCCAAAACAGACAAGTGTTTTTCGTGAGTACCCTTGTGTTCCCAATCAATTCCGTGACGTTCCATAACAAACGCAAGTGCAGATTTTTCTGCACTTACCCATTGATTCCACTCGGTATCTCCACGAGTTCCTCCCTTAAAACCTTGTGCGGAAAGTGCCTGTTTGAGTGACACTCTTGTATCAAGTCCTCGCTTGCTTCCGGTGGTGAACGGAACAAAATCAATGTGCAAATGGGGTGTTGCTTCATCCATATGCAGATGAGCAGAGAACACCTTTAACCGAGGATTTCTTTCCTGAAACCCACGATAATATTCGTCCAAAACCTCTCTTGCAAGTGTTCCGTTTTCGCTTTCGGCGCTCATATTCTCTTTATCGCCGATCTGTAAAATCAGTTCGTGAAACGGTTTTTCTTGCTTGGAATTTCTGATTTTTTCATAATAGTTTTCTATCTTACGGTCGGCTCTTGTCTGCTTGGAATTATATTTTTCAAGAGCTTCGTCAAACAATTCGTGATAGACTTTCTTGATATTTTCATTGCAGTAGTCGATATTGAGATGTGTTCGGCTGCCGTCTACATTTTCCGCTTTGAACTTGCGGCTGTTGTGATTTACGGAGCCTTTACCGACCATTGCGCTTATCGTTCTTTTCATAAAATCTCACATCCTTTCCTTATCCGGCGTAGCCGGGGTTCTGTTACTCTTGCCAAGAGTAACGCAAAAGCACTTTTGACAGGTGAGCCTATCAAAAATGCAACCTGCAAGCAGGTTTTGCGCTCTCCGAGAGGCAGGAGCGGCTTTTTGAAAAAAAGCCACCTGCACCCTGCAAAAACTTTAATGCGTGACAAACCGTGACGGTGGTGACGGTGTTTTAGACATCGCCGTCGTTCTCAAAAAGATTGTCACGGTCGTCACACATTGACACGTCCTCCGCAACGTTTTCTCTCCAAAGAGAAATTTTGCGTCCGCCGTGTGTGCGGCTTGCTTTGTAATGAATACCATAATCCTTAAGCAGCCGCCCTGCGTTGATACTCAGCCTCAGTGAGAGGACATTCGGCTTTATATCCAAGCCAAGTCTCACGCACAACTCGGAGGCTGTTCCGTCCCAACTGCTACTTCCCGAAGGAAGAACAGTCGATACCTTTTCAAGCAGCGGGTCAGGCGGTTCCACCCAAAGCTCGGTTTCCGATTTTTCAAACTCCCATACCAATCGCTGTGGGTCACGCACAAGATGAATGCGCTGATCCTGCTGGTCTCTGCCGGTGATGTCAAGCGTTGCGGCATTGGCGGTTCGTTTCTCTTTGCTGAGGACAAAGGCGCCGTCTGCCGCACCGAGCAATCCGTTTGTGCCGGAGATTGTATCAAATTTATCGTCAGCCTGCTGTTTGCGTGTGTGATGGACGATAAGCATTGTTACCTTGTAGCTGTCGGCAAGCGATTTCAGCTTTGCGACTACATCGTAATCGCCGCCGTAGCTGTAATCCGCACCACCTGTCTCTCGAACACGCTTTAGGGTATCGATTATAATAAGTCCTGTATCGGGGTGTTCCTGTATAAAGCCTCTTATTTGGTCTTCCAAACCGCCGTTTACGGTTTTGCATTGTGTTGCAAAATACAGGTTGTCCGTTCCGTCAGCGCCGAACATATGATAAAGCCTGCGCTGTAAGCGGGGGTAATCATCTTCCAGTGCAAAATAAATGACGGTTGCCTTGCGTACCCTATAATTCCAAAGTGAAGTTCCCGTGCTGACGTGATAGGCGAGCTGTGCCATCATAAAACTCTTTCCTACTTTCGGAGAACCTGCGAACAGGTAGGTTCCTTGATAAAGCAGACCGTCTATAAGTGCGGTTTGTGTTTCGAAATCGGTATCATACAGAGCCGACATTGAAACGGTTTTCAGATAGGACGGATCCATTTGCCTAAGCATTTCTCTTTGCATTTCACGAAAACTTTCGTCCAAATCGTTGATATTTTCATCATAATCGGTTATAATATTGTCAGTACATTTTTGGATTGACTGCTCCGTATCTGCGCCAACAGATACATTCGGGGCGGTCATTTCTTTTTTATTCTCCATTGTTATCCTCTCCTTTCAATCCGCCGAGAATATCGGCAATCATTTCTATTACATCAAGCAACTCATCATTTACCTCCCCACCGGCTTCTATTCGCTGTAATTCCGACAGCACATCGGAAAGCTGATTTCGCAAGGCCTTGAACACTCTCGGATTGCCCTGAACAACAATATCTTTGTGGGTAAGTCGCCTTGTTATATAATCCTGCTTAGTAAGCCCTGAGAGCCGCACATAAGTTTCAATTTGTTTATCCTCCTCCGGCGATACACGAAACGCTACGGTTTTGTTACGCCAACGGTTATGCTCATCTCTGTTTTTCAGTGACATTTTACTCGCCCCTTTCCATATCTAATTTATCTGCCATTTCAGCTTGCTTTGACGGGAACAAGTGCGCATAGTTGTAAGTTATATCAATGCTTTCATGTCCCACACGGTCTGCAATAGCCGTTGCTGAAAATCCCATATCAATCAGTAAACTGACATGGCTGTGGCGAATATCGTGAATACGAATTCTCTTTACGCCTGCTTCTTTTGCGCCTCTGTCCATTTCTCTGTGCAGATAGCTTTTTGTAACAGGAAACATTCTGTCCTCCAAACCTACATCGTAAAGCATTTTCAGATAGTCCTGCATTTCATCACAAAGGAACTTCGGGAGCTGAATCGTGCGGTTGCTTTTCTCTGTTTTCGGAGAAGTAATAATATCTCTGCCGTTCAAATGCTGAAACGACTTATTGATTGTAACCGTTCGCTTTTCAAAATCGAAATCAGCAGGGGTAAGAGCTAATAATTCTCCCTCTCGAATACCGGTCCAATAAAGCATTTCAAAAGCATAATACGATAACGGCTTATCCATCATTGCATCAGCAAACTTCAAATATTCCTCTTTCGTCCAGAAGAGCATTTCACGATTTTTCTTTT
>ERZ827440.367-NODE-367-length-65850-cov-3.535497_pt1 | contig 65850 bp, 64 predicted proteins | sample MGYA00519774_ERZ827440 | MGnify/ENA primary metagenome ERZ827440 (study PRJEB31778, sample SAMEA3449302) | human gut metagenome | biome: human gut; feature: human-associated habitat; material: faeces | place: United Kingdom | collected 2010/2012 ... | reverse complement strand
GTCCGCCGTGATGCCGAGCGACTTCTGCACGTCCTCCTCGTTTGCGATGGCAACATCAACATACTCCATAAGCTCCGCCATAACCTGTCCTGCCTTTTCGGAGGTCCAGAGATTTTTTCTGAAGTTAAGGTCACAGCTTACCGTAAGTCCCATAGCCTTTGCCATTTTTACCGAATCAAGGCAAATTTCGGCGCAACTGTCCGAAAGCGCAGGCGTGATACCTGTAAAGTGGAACCAATCCGCACCGTCAAAAATCTGTTCCCAATTAAAATCGGAACGATCGGCTGTGGAAATCGAAGAATACTTCCTGTCATATATAACCTTCGATGCTCTCTGGGATGCACCCTTTTCGCAGAAATAAATTCCGAGCCTGTCGCCGCCGAAAACAATATCGGATGTATCAACATCGTGAGCCTTAAGAGTTCTCAGGGCTCCTTTTGCAATATCGTTATCGGGCATTTTTGTTACAAACGAAGACTCCATACCGTAATTTGCGAGGGAAACGGCTACATTCGCCTCTCCGCCGCCGTATGTAATTTCAAGCTTGTTTGCCTGAACAAACCTTCCGTACCCTTCCGGGCTGAGCCTTGCCATAATTTCACCAAAGCATACTACTCTCATAAAACACTTCTCCTTAAATTGTTTTTAATAGTATTTTACATCAAAAAAATCAAGATGTCAAGTTTTGAAACGGAATAAACAAAAAATAGTTGAAAACGCAAATTCTTTCGGGAAAACCGCCGATAAATCGGCAAGCAGTCACCGCCTCGGCTTTTATTTGAACAAATTGCCGCCGATGTAAACATCCGTTAAATTGAAATCCTTATCCACCGTCAAAAAGTCGGCATCGTAACCGGGCTTAATCAAGCCCTTATTTTTTATCCCGAGGGATTTTGCAGGGTTGAAGCTTGCCATTTTAACGGCATCAAAGTCCGCAATTCCCCACGAAATAAGGTTTTTGACGCAATCCATTATCGGAGCTGTTCCGCCGGTAATCGTGCCGTCGTGCTGACGGGCAATGCCGTCTTTAACTATAACCTCCGCTCCACATTCATTGTAAACACCGTCCGGCATACCTGCCGCCATTACGGTATCGTTAACCACAATCAGCTTATCGCTTCCGAACATCTTATACGCCGCACGAACAACGGAAGGAGCAACATGAAGCCCGTCGCAAATAAGCTCCGCCATTGCGCCGTAATCCAGTGCCGCCGAAATAAGACTCAGATTCCTGTGGTGAAGTGAGGGCATTGCGTTGAAAAGATGCGTCACCTGAACCGCTCCGGCACAAAACGCCTTCATACAGGTATCATAATCGGCACCCGTATGACCGAGCGAGATTTTAACCTTATCGGAATGTGTTCTTATAAACTCGATTGCGCCGTCCGTTTCGGGGGCAACTGTTGTAACAAGAATAGTTCCCTTCGCACATTCGTTTACGGCGTCAAAATCAAACTCCCGAACAGACCTGAGCCAATCCTCACGATGCGCTCCCTTATATTTTGCCGAAAGGAAGGGCCCTTCCATGTTTGCACCCAAAAGGTTCGCCCCTTCCGACCTTCCCACGCACTCCCCTATGAGAGCCACATACTTTTTCATATCCTCGAAAAGATATGTCGCCGGTGCCATTAAATAAGAGGTTGTGCCCGTTGACGCAAGATACCTTCCGATTTTATCGTAGGAGCTTTTATCGGCATTTACAACATTGTACCCCACCGCACCGTGCATATGTATGTCGATAAACCCCGGGATAACCCTTTTGTCCCCAAAGGATATACCGTCCTCCGCAAAACTGCCGATTTCGGTGAATTTGCCGTTTTCTATTCTTATATCGGCAGTTATCCATTCAAAATTTTCGTTCAGCATTTTTACATTCTTTATTATCATTTAAGTCAACTCCAATCATCAATATTCGTAATGAAGCAAAAAATCAGCATACTGTTCTCCCATTTTTTCAAGAAGCTCCTGAGTTACGGGAATATAGCTTTCGCTCGCTCTGTCCCATATTTCAAAACGGCTGAATTCCATAGTTGTGCAAAGCGCACGGAAGTTTTCCGAGCCGTAATCGAAAAAGCACTGAATTCCGTTGGGATTCTTGTCATGCCACCAGAATTTTTCAGGCTTTTCAAAATCGCAGGATTCAAGCATTGCTCTTTGGAATTTAAGGCGACGCTCCTGATACTCCTTTTCAAACTGACCGGGATTGTATTCCGTAAGATTGCCCCCCGATTCGCTTAAGTCGCACCAGCCGTTATGCATATCCGTCATAACAAGCATTTCATAGCCGTTTGATACAAGCCCTCTTATAAACCTGTCGATATTTATGTTTTCAGGGTTGTCAAGCTTTCCCCATCCACGGTTTATATCAACCTTCTGTTCCGCTTTTTCCATATCGCAGTAAAGACCTTCAACAGCTATCGTCGGTATAACGAAGAATGAATAATCTGACCTTTCAACCTCGTCTATATGCTGATTAAGATAACGCATTGCGCCGATAAGGGCATGACTTCCCGAAACCTCGATAACATGAACATTTGCTTGAAGCCATATTACCTTTTTACCGTGCCCGAACCTGAAAGCAGGAATATCAAAGCCTGCTCTTGTTTTTGCAACGTTCACTCTGTAATCCTTATATTCCACACAGATAAAATCAAGCTCGGAAAGGGAGAATGGGATATTTACCGCAACGGAAAGCCTTCCGTTTTCGGGAAGCGTAACCGTAAAATCAAAATCAAAGCCTGTCTTTTTCACATCGGTAAAATGCTCCCAATGAATTTCGTCGCTGCTTATGTACATAGCACGCTCCGCAACAATTCCGAAGCTCTGAACATACCAATAAATATGCTCCTTTTTAGACTTTTCCGGATCATACGGCGGCCAATGCATGATAACCCTTACCCTTTCGCCTGCCTCGCCTATTATGCGGCATCTCCAGTTATAGTGCATATTTATCGTTCCGCTTTCGAGCTCCTGCGGGGTCAGTGCCGGTGTACACTCGATTCGGTCGCTGTAAAGCCGTATGTTATCACAGTCCCCACCGGGAAAACGCCCTGTCATTAATGCCATTAAAAAACCACTCCCGTAAAAATATTATCTTCTCTCCTTTAAAATGCTCCGTCCCGTAAGCTCGATTTTGCCAACAAGCGCATCCGCAAGCAATTTAACGGTTTCCTTGTTCGGAGAACAGTTCATTTCAATGAATGTGTCGTCCTCCGGAAAATAATCCTCCGCAAAATAGGGAGAGCCGTAGTTTACGATTATCTTTTTGTTTTTGTCGAAAAGATGCGAAGCCCATATAAGCATATGAGGAACGCTCCACTGCGCAACGAAGAAGGCGTTGACATTGAAAATGCAATAATCATACTCCGCCTGAAGCTTATCAACATCCGCCTGCCAGCAAACACGGGAAGGCACATCGTATATATCCCGTTTTACATCCGCCGCATAGCCTCTTGCTTCAAGCTCTTCCTTAAGAAGATTTGATGACTTATTATCCTCATCGGTTACATCAATTATCAAAATCCTTGCCTTTTCCTTTGTAAGAGGCACAAGATTTCTGCCGTTCCTCAGCATACACATACCGTTTTTAACGATTTCCAAAATCTTTTCGTCCGCAAATGCGGGGTCGGGCGTATCAAACCGCTTGTTTTCAAGCGCATCGTTCCGGAATTTCTCCATTTTTTCAATTCTGGAAAGCGCATCATCAAGACGGGACATGGGTATATCCCCCGAATTTATAAGCTCCTCAATTCTTTCCGCCGCTTCAACCGGAGGCCAAAGCAGAAGATCCGCACCGGCACGGAACGCCTGAACCGTTTCTTCAACCAAATCGCCCGTTGCCATACCTCCCATAATAAGTGCGTCCGTAATAACCGCGCCTTCAAAGCCGAGCTCGCCTTTTAAAAGGTCTGTGGTAAGCTTTGTGGAATAGGTTGCAATGGGATAATATCCGTTTTCTCCCTCGCTGTCATACGATTTTAATGTGACATGAGTTGTCATAACCGATGCCGCTCCCGTTTTGAAAAGCTCCTTATACGCATATCCGTAGGTTTTCATCCATTCGTCAAACGGCAGAATATTTGAGCCCGGGCCGATATGCATATTAACAAAGTATGTGCCGAGCCCCGGGAAGTGCTTGAGCGTTGCGCAAACACCCTGATCCATAATTCCGCGAACAACCTCTGTGTAAACCTTGACTATCGTTTCGGGATCATCGCTTATGGCGGTAAGGTACATCAGGTGGTCAAAGCACATATCAATGCTCGGCCCCAAAACCATGTCAATGCCCTTATCGTTCATCTGCATACCAATTATTTTTCCGTAATTATACGCATCCTGAAGATTATGCGAGCCGCCGAGGGACATCTGCGGATGAGCGGCAATTTTCTGCCCTCTCACCTTTGCCCCGTCCGCACAAACCAAAAGCTTGTTCTTTGAATATTTCTTGCAAAGATTCAGCTTTTCAAAGGTTGTGGCGGTGCCCATTTCAAGACCGTTTTCGTCCAAAAGCGTTGCAGCCTCGCTGTAATACATTCCTCCGACCGGATACTTTTCAAAAAATTTTTCCGGCCCGCCGTGAGTGTTGATTTCACGGATTGTTACAACAAATGTTTTAAGAATTTTTTCTCTCAGAGTCATACGATATTCTCTCCTTGCTATTTATTTCCCATTACTTAGAATTATACTCCAATGGGAAAAATAAGTCAATCCCCAAACCGAAAAAAGACAAATTGTACCATAATTTTTCGATGTTTTGAAACAATTTGCAATTTTTGCGCCGAAAAGCGAATATTTACACAAATAATCGAGCAATTACCGCCGTCAATTTTGCCAAAATAAAAGAAATTTTATTTTTATTGAAAATACTGTGGAAAAAAGTTTAAAAGTATGGTATAATATACACAGCATTTCCTATCGGAAATTAAAGCCGTTCGGCTTTCCCGACCTCGTTTCGGTCGGCTGTGCTATTGACGGCTGCGTAAAAATGCCCTTGCGAGCAAGCATTTTTACTTATGGTATACTAATAATGTGCATAATTATGAGTTTATAAAAACATTTACGGGAGGAACTTAAATATCATGAAAAATTTCAACCGCAAAATCATTTTGGAGGACGGCTCCGAGTACCTCGGATACGGCTTCGGAAAGGAAACCGACAACGTTTGCGAAATTGTTTTCAACACATCCATGGTAGGTTATCAGGAAATTATTTCCGACCCGTCATATACATATCAGGCAGTTGTTATGACTTATCCGCTTATCGGAAACTACGGTATCACCGATGACGATTTTGAAAGCAAAATTATCAGCATCGGCGGTCTGATAGTTCGTGACTATAACGATATGCCGTCTAATTTCAGATATACCAAAACCCTGTCGGAGGTTTTATACGAAAACAATGTCCCCGGAATTTACGGAGTTGACACAAGAAAGCTTACAAGAAGCATAAGAGACATCGGCTCACGCCGTGTGCTTATTACGGGAATTGACACAAGCCTCGAAAAGGGGCTTGAAATCATCAAAAACACCCCCGTAAAGCAAGATGCCGTTTCGGCAGTCAGCTGTAAAAAGCGTTGGTATTCAAGAACCTCAAATCCTAAATTCAATGTTGTTGCAATCGACTGCGGTATAAAAACGAATATAATAAGAAGCCTTAACCGCTTCGGGTGCAACGTAACGGTTGTTCCTTACAATACATCCGCAGAAGAAATAGAATTTATGAATCCGAGCGGTGTGTTCCTCTCAAACGGCCCGGGAGATCCCACGGATGTTCCCGAGGTTATCGAAACCGTCAGAAAACTCAAAGGAAAGTACCCTATTTTCGGAATTTGTCTCGGTCACCAAATGATTTCCCTTGCCTACGGCGGAAAAACCTATAAGCTTAAGTTCGGGCACAGAGGCGGAAACCACCCGGTTAAGAACCTCAAAACCGGTCATGTGGAAATCACCTCACAGAACCACAGCTACGCCGTTGACGAAAAATCCTTGGAAGGAACGGGGCTTACGGTAACGCATATTAACCTTCTGGATAACACGGTGGAGGGCGTCGAGTCGCAAAAGGACAAGGTTTTCAGCGTGCAATATCACCCCGAAAGCGCACCCGGCCCTCAGGACAGCACTTATCTTTTTGAACAGTTTATAAACGCTATGAAGGAGGATAACGCCAATGCCTAAAAGAACGGATATTAAAAAAGTAATGGTAATAGGCTCAGGGCCTATTGTTATCGGTCAGGCTGCCGAGTTTGACTACGCAGGAACACAGGCGTGCCTTGCTCTTAAGGAGGAAGGCTACGAGGTTATTCTTCTTAACTCAAACCCCGCTACGATTATGACGGATTCCTCCGTTGCGGACAAGGTTTATATGGAGCCACTGACCTTGGAATTTGCCGCAAGAATCTGCCGTTATGAACGCCCCGACGCTATTGTTCCCGGAATCGGCGGTCAGACGGGGCTTAACATAGCTATGCAGCTTGCTAAAAAAGGCGTTTTGGAGGAATGTGAAATCGAGCTTTTGGGAACGGACACCAAAAGCATTGACGCCGCCGAGGACAGAGAGCTTTTCAAAGAGCTTTGCGAAAGCATCGGCGAACCGGTTGTTCCTTCAAAAATTACTTATTCCATAGAAGAGGCCCTTTGCGCGGCTGAAGAAATCGGGTATCCGGTTATTCTCCGCCCCGCCTTTACGCTCGGCGGAACGGGCGGCGGCTTTGCAAACAACCCTTCCGAAATGAAGGTCATGATGAAAAACGCTCTTGCGCTTTCTCCCGTTCATCAGGTTCTTGTCGAGAAAAGCATAAAGGGCTATAAGGAAATCGAATACGAGGTTATGCGTGATGCAAACGACACCGCCATAACCATTTGTAATATGGAAAATCTTGACCCGGTGGGTATTCACACAGGAGATTCCATTGTTGTCGCTCCGAGCCAGACGCTTACGAACAAAGAGTATCATATGCTTCGTGACAGTGCGCTGAAAATTATCCGTGCGTTGGGCGTCAAGGGCGGATGTAACGTTCAGTTTGCGCTTGACCCTCAGTCCTTCAACTATTATGTTATCGAGGTAAACCCGAGGGTTTCCCGTTCTTCCGCTCTTGCATCAAAGGCAAGCGGCTACCCAATCGCAAGGGTGAGCGCAAAAATCGCTGTGGGACTTAATCTTGACGAAATCCCCCTTGTAAACACACTTGCGTGCTTTGAACCCACGCTTGACTATATTGTTACAAAAATGCCACGCTTCCCCTTTGACAAATTTGCTTCCGCTTCAAATGTGCTTTCCACTCAGATGAAGGCAACGGGCGAGGTAATGAGCGTCGGGAGAACCATGGAGGAAAGCCTTCTCAAGGCAATCCGGTCCCTCGAAACGGGCAAAAACCACCTCCACATGGAAAAGTTCGACAGCGACCATATGTCAACCGAGGAGCTGCTCGAATATATAAAGGAAGGTACGGATGACCGTCTTTACGCAATCTCTCAGCTTATGTGGATGGGAGTTGACCATTCGAGAATTTGCAACATAACGGGGATTGATATGTTCTTCCTCGACAAAATCAAAAACATAGTTGATTTTGAAAAGCAAATGGAAGCTAACCCCAATGACGAAAAGCTTTTATACGAAGCCAAAAAAATGGGATTTTCAGACTCCTACATAGCAGAGCTTTGGAAAACAAGTGAGGACGAAATTTACAACAAAAGGCTTGAGCTTCGTCTGTTCCCGACCTACAAGATGATCGACACCTGTGCAAGCGAGTTTGCAAGCTATGTTCCATACTTTTATTCGACCTATGAGGAGGAAAACGAATCCATTGTTTCGGATGCGGATAAAATTATCGTTCTCGGCTCGGGCCCTATAAGAATAGGTCAGGGCGTTGAGTTCGACTACTCGACAGTCCATGCCGTAAAGGCAATTCACGATGCGGGCTATGAGGCTATAGTAATAAACAACAACCCCGAAACCGTTTCAACCGACTACACCACAGCCGACAAGCTCTATTTTGAGCCGCTCACGCCCGAGGATGTTATGAATGTTGTGAACCTCGAAAAGCCGATCGGCGTTATTGCAACGCTCGGCGGTCAGACTGCGGTGAACCTTGCAGAACCGCTTGCAAGACGAGGTGTTAAAATCATCGGAACGGACTGCGACGCTATCGAAAAAGCAGAAAACCGTGACGCTTTTGACGAGGTTATAAAATCCCTCAAAATCCCCAATCCGAAAGGCATGGCGGTTACGGATATTGAAAGCGGCGTTAAGGCGGCGGAGGAAATCGGTTACCCCGTTCTTGTACGCCCGAGCTTCGTTCTCGGCGGACGGGCAATGGAAATTGTGTCCAACGAAAAATCCCTCAGGCACTATCTCAAAAACGCCGTTGAGGTCGATACCGACAAGCCTGTTCTGGTCGACAAATACATCGTCGGCAAGGAAGTCGAGGTTGACGCTATCTGCGACGGAAAGGCGGTTTTTGTGCCCGGAATTATGGAGCTGGTGGAAAGAACGGGCGTTCACTCCGGCGACTCCATGAGCGTGTACCCTCCGTACAGCATTTCCGAAAAGGTCAAGAAAACAATCGTGGATTACACCACCCGTTTAGGCCTCGGAATCGGCATTGTGGGACTTTTTAACATACAGTTTATTGTAGATGACAATGACGATGTTTTTGTAATCGAGGTAAATCCGAGAGCTTCAAGAAGCGTTCCCTTCCTTTCAAAGTCTACAGGAATCGGGCTCGTTCAGATAGCAACAAAGGCAATGCTCGGAATTTCACTTTCGGAGCAGGGCATTAAAGTATCGGCAGCTCCCGAAAAATCGGGACACTATGTTAAGGCTCCGGCATTTTCCTTTGAAAAGCTTTCGGGAATTGACGCTTATCTTTCCCCCGAAATGAAGTCGACCGGCGAGGCTATAGGTTACGACAACCGCCTCAACCGTGCACTCTACAAGGCACTTCAGGCTTCGGGAATTAAAATGAAGGATTACGGTACGGTTATCGTTACCCTGGCTGACGAGGACAAGGAGGAAGCTCTTCCGCTTGTAAGAAGGTTCTATCAGCTCGGCTTTAACATCGAGGCTACAATCGGCACCGCAACCTTCCTCAAAAAGCACGGAATCCGCACAAGAGTAAGAGGCAAGCTCAGCGAAGGCAGTGACGAGATACTCCGTTCAATCCGTGCCGGATATGTAAGCTACATTATTAACACAAGAGCGATTTTGTCCGGCGTTCACTACGAGGACGGCGTTGCCATAAGGCAGTGCGCAGTACAAAACGGTGTTACCATTTTCACCTCCCTCGATACCGTAAAAATCGTGCTTGATGTCCTTGAGGAAAGCATTCCGTCTATTTCAACCATAGACGAGCTTTAATTAAACGAAATAGTTTTCTGATTGCGTTTTTATTATAAGCGGAAAATGCAAATACACCGATTAGTCAGAAATATTTGTTCATTAAAATAGGAAGCATTTCTGCTTCCTATTTCGCTGTCAGGAGATAAAATGGCAGGCGTAAGATATTGTTATATAACAAAAGATTTTTATGAAGATAACCCTGACTTAGAAAAAATATTGGATATTGATGATTGTACCATACTCTGCATATAGCCTTCGCGTTATAAAAATCTCTACTTTTCAATTTCATACCGCCAATCTATGATTCCGCCGAATTCTTTTACATTCGTATAACCGAGCCTTACAAGACTTTCGGCTGCAATTTTGCTTCTTCTTCCGCTTCGGCAATATACAAGTATCTGCTCGTTCTTGTTCAAAAGTTCGGATTCCGCTCTGTCTTCAATCTCGGTATAAGGAATGAGAACCGCACCTTTTATATGCCCCTCGTCATACTCGTTTTGCTCTCTGACATCAAGTAGAATATATTCCTCACCGCTATCCATTATCCTCTTTGCATCTTCGGGTGAAATTTGTTCGTACATTGCATCTTCTCCTCTTTCAGCATCTTTTTTAGTGTTATTATTGCCACAGGCGGCAAATAATATTATGAGTAAAGCGACGGATATTAACAATAGCTTTTTCATGTTATTTTACCTCAAATTCACATACAATACTTTTTTAGATCAACCCGTCCGTCCGGCTCGAAAGTAATTCCTTCGGCTGAAAGGAGCTGTCTTTGAGCATCCTCTCCGCCAAAAGCAAAGGACGGGGCAAGCCTCCCCTCGCGGTTTACCACCCTATGGCAGGGAATAACTCCCGGCTCGGGATTTACATGGAGCGCATAGCCCACAACCCTCGACCCCCTCGGATTTCCCGCCAAAACCGCCACGAGCCCGTATGTTGCAACCTTGCCCTCGGGAATACTCTTTACAACCTCATATATTTTCTCAAATGTGTTCATGCTTCAAACCGCCGTTTCGGAAACTAAATACCGTAAGGCTCGGCTGTTTCCCGATTTCTTGATTCGTGCTTTTCGTAATATCCGATTAAGCTTCCGTCCTCGTCACGGAGCGCAACCATGTAAACATCCTTGTTTTTCTTTTCGTTGTAAAAAGTATATACAATATTGTTATCCTTGCTTTTTTGGAACCACGAAAGCACCATGTCAATTTTTTTGTTCGACTCGGCATTGTGACAATCCTTAAGATTCATACCCGTCAAGTCCCTGTGATAATTTTTAATTGCGGCGGGGTTCATGTACACAATACAAGAATCCGTATCGCAAATCACAATCGGCGCCCTATCCTGCTCCGCAATGCTTCTTAATAGCTTATCCAACATATTTACACCTCTTTTTTAATTTAGTAACAGCTCAAACATCATAAAGTCCGTCCATGAGGCAGGTATCTCCAGATTTTCACCTGACCGTCTTTTTGCCACATATCCCTGTCAAGATATGTGATATGCTCGTCTCTAACTTCTCCAATCAATGCGCATAAGCCCTCTGTCAATTCTTTGCAAGGGAGTTTTCGGAGCATTCGGACGAAAAATCACTCCCGCAAAATCATTTTATATACTTTGAAAGCTTGGCATCAAATACGGACACAATGATTATTTTCAAAGCGTCCCCGATCAAAAACGGCAGTACGCAAGCACCGATTGCCGCCGCAATGGACTGCTTCATAACAACCATGAACCAGACCGTACCGATAACATACAAAACGGCGGTTGCGATTACAAGCCAAACGGGCGTCAAAAGCTTTTTGCCGAACTTATGCATAAGAAGCGACGCTAAAAAAGCGCACGCTATGTAGCCTACAATAAAGCCGCCCGTCGGCCCTGCGATAACAGAAACGCCGCCTCTCATTCCCGAAAAAACAGGAAGGCCCACAGCTCCCAAAAGCACATAAATTAAAACTGACAGCGTTGCGGAAATCGGCTCCAGTACAGCCGCCGCAAAATAAACTCCCAGCGTTGCAAGGGAAATCGGAACCGTTCCCACAGGAATCGAAAATGGAGAAATTACGCATAAAATTGCGCTGAACAGTGCTATTCTTGTCATTTTCTTTGTATTGATACTCATTTCATTACCACCTCTCCGGCATTAACCGTTATTAAATCTTCGCCTTTTTTTGCTATTAAAAAACCGTTTTCGTCTATGTCTTCGATGATTGCTTCAAAGCTGTCGTTGCCGTTGTTTACCCTGACTTTTTTCCCGATAACGCAGGAACGGCTCCGATACTCCTCCATATACTCCGCAGAAGCGTTTTCCAAATTCCGTACAACCCTCGCCGCCAAGGCACACCTCGGAATTTTTATACCCGTTTGCGAATATACGGACGAAGCCTTATCCGAAAGCTCCCCGGAAAACTCAGCATCGCCGAGGTTTATTCCTATTCCCACAACAGCATATTCAAGCCTTCCGCTTTCTATGTCCCATGAGCCCTCGGTGAGAATACCGCATATTTTCTTGCCGCCCAGATACAGGTCGTTAACCCATTTGATTTTAACGCCCTCGACTCCGAAGCTTTCAATGGCACGAGCCGCCGCAACGGCGGCATAAGCCGTTATCCTCATTGACTCGGACGCAGGGATATCCGGTCTTAAAATTATGCTTATATAAAGCCCGTTCCCCCGTTTGCTTTCAAACCTACGGTCAAACCTCCCCCGTCCGACTGTCTGCTCATCCGAAATCACGATGCTTCCGCTCTCGGCGCCCTTTGCCGCAAGCTCCTTTGCACGGGTGTTTGTCGAACCGATAGTATCGTAAACCTCCACAAGCCTGTCTCCCAAAAGGCATTTCAGCTCATCAGAGGACAGCACATCGCCGTGTTTTAATATATATCCGCTTTTATTGACGCCCGATATATCGTACCCCTCCGATTTCAGCGAATTGACCGCCTTCCACACCGCATTTCTCGAAACGCCGCAGTCCTTTGCAAGAAGCTCTCCCGAAACCGCAGATTTCGATTCCATAAGAATTTTAAGAACCTTTTCCTTTACACTCACAAACATCACCTAATATATTTTACCACAAAAAAGCATAAATGTCAACCGAATTTTATTCTTCGGTTGACATTTCTTCTTTGTCTGCATATGCACGCCTTTGAATATTTTCCATTCTTTCGTCAAGACAGGAAGCAATATCAGCGCAATCACGAAGCTCCTTGCGGATTTCGGCGTAGCAATCAATATCCTTTTTATAGCATATTTTATGCTCCAGGCTCGCCCACCAATCCATGGATATGGTTCTGAGCTGAACCTCAACCTTCATCATCTTCTTTTTATCATGAAGGAAAATCGGTATTTCTATTATCAGATGCAGACTTCTGTAGCCGTTGGGCTTTGGCGACTGGATATAATCCTTTTTTTCAACAAGCCTTATATCATCCTGCTTAAGAAGCGCTTCGGCAAGCATATAAATATCCGACTGAAACGAGCAAATTACCCTCACACCCGCAATATCATTAAGGTTTTCCTCGATGTCCTTCACCGTGAAATCGAGGTTTTTTCTGTAAATCTTTTCAAGAACACTTTCGGGAGATTTAAGACGGCTTTTTATTGTTTCGATAGGATTTCTGTCGTACATAAGCGACATTTCCTCGTTCATAACATTGAACTTCGTTTCAACCTCCATTATTGCGCACTGATAATATGCCATAAGCTGCTTATACGGCGACGAATATGTTTTAATCCAGGTCTGAACATTCTTTTCCGACAGCGTCGAAATAAGAAACCTGGAAAAATCCTTTTCATCATATTTTTTGGAAAAATTCACCTTTATTCCTCCTTTTTTCTTTTGAAGACCCCAAACAGCCTTTCGATATATGTCTGCAAGGGGTAAACCTGGGCAATCAACAAAATTGTGATAATCAAAGAACCTGCATTAAGCCTTGAAATATTGAAAAATTCGGGCAATACTGCTACGCTCGCAACATAAATAATGCCCATTGCCGCAAACATAATGCCGTGCCTTACATTCATGGGCTTGCAAACCTTATAGAGCATTGTATATCCTGCAAAGGAGAACACAAAGCACGAAACGGTTGAAAGCGTTGCATAGTCCATATTAAACTCATCGGCAATAAGCATTGCAAAGGAAACAAGCACTGATGCCGTTATTCCCACAGGGAAAGCATTACGCAAAACATTTGTTAAAAACCTTCCCTTGACAAGATTGTGATTTTCTTCAAGCGCAAGCAAAAATGACGGTATTCCTATCATAAGTCCGGACGAAAGAGAAATCTGAATGGGCTTTAAGGGGTAAACCGAAACCGTTATCATCGCAACCAGGGTTAATATAAAGGAAAAAATATTTTTAACCAAAAACAGCGATGCCGTTCTTTCAATATTGTTTATTACCCTTCGTCCCTCGTCCACAACCTTTGGCATATTGGCAAAATCCGAATTTACCAAAACAAGGTCGGAAACGCTTGAAGCCGCCTCGCTTCCGCTCGCCATTGCGATACTGCAATCAGCATCCTTTAGCGCAAGCACATCATTTACCCCGTCGCCCGTCATAGCGACGGTATGCCCGTTCTTTTTAAGGTTCCTCACAAGCAAACGCTTTTGCGTGGGGCTTACTCTGCCGAAAACGGTATATCGGAGAATTTCGGAGGACATGACCTCATCGTCCGAAAGCCCAGACAAATCAATATAGCTTTGCGCATTTTTAATTCCGGCACGCTCCGCAACAGAGGCAACGGTTTCGGGATTATCACCCGAAATAACCTTCACATCCACGCCCTGGGATGAAAAATACTCGAATATTTCCCTTGCGTTCTCTCTTATGGGATTTGAAAGTGCTATGAACGCAAGAGGCTTGACAACCCCTGTAAACTTTTCGTCCGTAAAGGCTCTGTCGCCGTTTTCGGCTTTGGCAAACAGCAAAACACGCTCGCCCGAAGCTAAATACTTTTGAGCCTCCGCCTCATAATTTTCAAAATCATCGTTCAATAAAATCTCGGGAGCACCGAGAAGATAAACCGCATCATCAGAAAGCCTTGCCGCACTGTATTTGAATTTTGACGAAAACTCCTTCTTTTTGAGCGGCTTTTTGTCGGAAACGGTGTTTTTTTCCTCAAAATACTTCTTTATTGCGCTAAGAGTTATATTTTCGGTTTCCATACCGAAGGCAAGCTCCGAAAGCTTATCCTCCGAAAAATCCTCCGATAATGGCGATATTTCGGATAGCTTCATTTCGGGCTCGGTTATCGTCCCCGTCTTATCAACGCAGATAACATCCGCTCTTGCAAGGCTTTCGATACACTTCATATCATGCACTATGGTCTTGCTCCTTGCAAGCCTTACGGTGCTTGCCGCCAAAGCTATGCTTGTGAGAAGATAAAGTCCCTCGGGAATCATGCCTATTGCGGATGCGACGGTGTTTTCAACGCTTTCCTTTACCGAAAGCCCCAGCGTGAAATGCTGATTGCAGAACATTATAATCGAAAACGGAATGATAATAACACCGATTGCGATAATCAGAACATTAAGAGATCTCATCATCCCGGGGCGTTTGCCCTTCTTTTGCCTTTTTGCCTCCTTTGTAAGAGCTCCGGCAAAGGAATCACCGCCCACCGCCGAAAGCTGAGCTCGGCACTTTCCCGATACTATAAAGCTTCCCGACAAAAGCTTATCTCCGCACGATTTCCTGACCTCGTCCGCCTCGCCCGTAAGAAGCGATTCGTTTACATAAACCTCGCCTTTGCGCAAAACGGCATCGGCAGGAACCTGATTTCCGCTTTCAAGCTCAACAATATCGTCAAGCACAAGCTCCTCGCCTTTTATATCAAGAGCCATGCCGCCTCTTATAACCTTCGTTCTCCGCTCCGAAAGGAGATTGAGCTTGTCAAGCGCTCGCCTTGACCTTATTTCCTGTATAATACCTATAACGGTATTCGTGAAAACAACACCCAAAAAAGCAAGCTGATTAAACGAGCCCTCAATAATCAGAACAAGGGCAAACGCAAAAAACACAAAATTAAAGTAGGTAAACACATTTTTCCGAATAATCGCACCTGTGCTGTACTCATTATCGGACACCTTCTTGTTCGTTTGCCCGTTTTTAATTCTCGCCTTTACAGAGCTGTAATCAAGCCCCTCATCGGGGTTTACAACATATGAAGTTTTGCCTTCCTTATCTGCCATAGCTTCGTTTCCTTAAATTTATAAGATTAAAAATGCGCAGGTCAAGCCCCCCAAAAAAGGAGCATAAAGCCTGCGCAAACGATTATCTGATTACCTTTATCCAGCCTTCGGGAGCCTCAATTCTGCCCATCTGGATACCCGTCAAGGTATCGTAAAGCTTTTTGGTTATGGGTCCCATTTCGTTCATACCGCTGGGCAGGCATATTTCCTTTCCGTGGTCAACAATCTTGCCGACAGGAGAAATAACCGCCGCTGTTCCGCAAAGACCGCACTCCGCAAAATCCTTGACCTCGTCAAGCCTTACCTCACGCTCCTCGGCTTCAAGTCCCAAATATTCCTTCGCAACATACATCAGCGAACGCCTTGTGATAGAAGGAAGAATACTGCTTGATTTCGGCGTTACAACCTTATTGTCCTTTGTTACGAATATGAAGTTTGCTCCGCCCGTTTCCTCAACAAAGGTTCTTGTCCTTGCGTCAAGATACATATTTTCGTCAAAGCCCTCATTATGCGCATCAACAATAGCGTGAAGGCTCATAGCATAGTTAAGCCCTGCCTTTACATGGCCCGTTCCGTTGGGAGCTGCCCTGTCAAAATCGCAAACCCTTATCGTAAGAGGCTTTACGCCGCCTTTGAAATACGGCCCTACGGGAGTTCCGAAAAGCCTGAACTGAAACTCTGTTGCCGGCTTTACTCCGATTACCGCATTTGAACCGAACATATACGGTCTTAAATAAAATGTTGCTCCGCTTCCGTAAGGAGGTACGTACTCTGCGTTCGCTTCAACGGTTTTAACTACCGCATCAATAAACCTCTCCTGCGGGAAAGGCGGCATTTCAAGCCTTTTTGCAGAGCTTTCAAGCCTCTGGGCATTAAGATCGGGACGAAAAACAACAATATTACCTTTTTCTGTCGTATATGCTTTAAGACCTTCAAAGCAGGTCTGGGCATACTGCAAAACACAGGCACATTCGTTCAAAACGATTGTGTTATCTTCCGTAAGGCGGCCTTCATCCCATGCGCCGTCCTTATAATCGGAGACATATCTCTTATCCGTCTTCATATAGCCAAATCCGAGACTTCCCCAATCAAGATTTTTCTTTTCCATTGTACATCATCCTTTCGCAGTATGTAATAATTATATTTTAACACAAAATCCAAATTTATTCAAGGGTTTTTGAAATACTTTCTAAAATTCTATTTCCATTCCGTCATAAGAAACAAGGAAACCTTTCTCTTTCGCTATCTCCACCATATCGTCATAAACCGCATTTTTTCCGTTATGAGAAAAATGATGAAGAACAAAAATTGTGTTCTCGTCAGCAATTCCTTCCTTTAGGAACATATCTTTAAGCTTGTTGCAACGATTGACGCCCATATGTCCCTCCCAATCAAAATCGTTGCAGCCCATTGTGCAGTCAAAAGACACAAGATTGAAGGGTTTATCCTTAAATTTCATTAAGTGCTTCATACCTTCCTCCTTAAGCTCGCTGGAATCGTTGAAGTACAAAAGGCTTTTGCCCTCCTTTTCAACAGCGTAAACAACAGGGCTTGAAGAAGGGTCATGAACCGCTTCAAACGGAGTAACAGTATAGCCTTCGGTTTCAAATACCTCATAAGGCTTTATGTTTACAAGCTTAACCCTATCGGACAAATCTTTCTTTTCAACCACTTCCGAAAGCTTTTTATATCCGCTGTCCCAAGCAAAAAATGTCATCGGTTCCTCAGTTTCAAGATGAGAAAAGCCCTTCTTACGGTTTTCAACATCCTCAGGGTACAGATGATCGTAATGAGAATGGGTAATAATGCAGCTTTTTATTTTGCTTAAGGGCATATTATGTAAAATGAAATGCATATATGTATCCGGCGGGAAGTCAATAAGCAACGCATCATCTACAAGTGCCTGACTTCTTGTTCGTATGTTCCTTCCGCCGAGTTTTCTTGCTCTTTTGCAGTTTTCGCAATCACAAAAAAGCGCAGGAATCCCTTCTGCCGCAGCAGTTCCCAAATACTTTATTTTCATAAAATATCACCTCAATCATCAATATAATACCAATTATAGTGGTTTATTTCATGCTCGGAGGGCTTACTTGATTTCACGAACTCATTATCACAAAGCTCCAATAGCTTTGCAACAGCCTCGGATTCTATGCAAAAGCCGTCGCCGCCTATAATCCTGTTTCTGCAAAGCTTGTTCCCGAGGGGCATAAAGGGATCGTTTTCGAGAAAATCGTAAAGCTCGGGGTACGCATTTTTCCAAATATCGCCCCTGTAATCCACACGGGCAAGCACCTTCATGGGATTACTTGTGAAGTTCTTCCACCGAGCCGCTCTCGCATCAATCATAACCGCCATTTTACAGTTGACGAACACATTGTCGTGAATATCGTAATCCCGTCCTCCTCCCAAAAGAAGCGCAATATACGGCATATTTGCAAATATGTTCCCGTAAACCGAGGCGGAGGACACCGCATCGTCAAAATAAAGACCTATACAGCCCTTCCCTTCATAGCCGTACATATCGTGAAGATAATTATACCTTATTATATGCCCTCTGTACGAATAATCGCGTCCGGTATAAATCGCGCCGGCATCGTTTGACTCGTAGCAGGCGTTTCCAATATCGTTTTTCTCGATTACATGATTGTTTCCGCTGTAAAGCATACCGAAATGCGGAACATCGTAAATCTTATTTTCGTAAACATGGCCTCCCACTCCGCCGATTTCTATTGCCGCCATATATGTTTTGTGCCAACGGGCAATCTCGGTGATTTCGCATCCCGAAATGCTGTTTTCGGAAGAAGTGAGGGTGTTTCTGTCGCCTCCCCAAAGAGCAATTCCACCGCCGCCGGTTTTCGTAATAAAGCAGTCCGAAACGCTCATTTTCGTGCAGTTTTCGCCTAAAATTCCCCACGCTCCCGCATTTTTGACATTGCAGTTATTTATTGTAATATCGCTTGAATTTTCAATGCAAATTCCGCTTTTTCTGCACTGCGACAAATAAAGGTCGCAAATGCTGAGGCTGTTTTTGCCGTCAGCCGAGAATATATCGTCCGCAACGGAAATTTCAACATATTCCTGCCCTTCAAAAAGATACACATAAAGCTTGCCGGTTTTGCGGTTAATGCACCACTGCCCCGGGGATTTTACTGCCTCACGGGCGTTCAGCACATAAAACTTTCCGCCGATTTCCCCGGTAAAGCAACCTCCGTCACGATACCCGAAGGTGTGCCACGGCTTATTTACCTCGATTACTCCGTCCTCGCTTACGGACTTTACGGTGTGGCGCTGTGTTGCCCAGTCGGCATTCCAATAGCCCACAAGCAAAAGCTCGTCCTTATCCTTAAAATCCTTGATTTTATCGTCTCCGCACCGAAAAATGCCCTCCGAAGAACCGTTTCTTTCGTTTCTGAACATTTTGGGAGTTTCCCCGAGAGCCTCGGTAATCCTGATAAAGCCACTTTCGGGGTATCTTGAAACAGGCATAAGCTCGTCCTCGTAAAAAAGCTCAAGACCGGGTCCGAGGTCGGTCAAATGTGGCTTCGGAACACTTACCTCCGCCTTCCAAAAATCCTCATACGGCCCTTCTCCGAACCTTCCCAAATCCGTAATTCCGCAGCTTTTAAGGTCAATTTCAACAATTCCTTCACCGCTCACGGGCACTCTGACGCTCCCCTTAACGGTGGAGCCGTTACCGAAAACCTTTATGTTGTTTTCTTTAAATTCAAGGGTTTTTGTTACCTCGTAAACCCCTTTTTCAAGGCTGACGGTATCACCGCTATTTAATACCTCAAACGCTTTTTCAAGCTCCTTCCCGTTATGTACGACATAATCCATTTTTCATCTCTCCTCATATTTTATATTATTTATATTTACCTTATATTTTTTACCTTTTGCACAAAACTCGAAAACCTCTCCCAAAAGGCGGGCATTTGCAAAATCCTGCTCAAAATCGGGCGCAAGAAGATGAACGGCGGTGAGGCTTTTTGCCATATAATTTTGCTCGATATGAACACAATTTCCGAGCTTTCCGTACTCAACGCAATACCTTCCCTTAACCTCGTCTCCGTAAAAGCTTTCGTAGGTCGGCGTAGCATCCGAAAAGCTCTTTATAAGAAGCGAGGGAAGCCCCTTCTTTTCAATCCTTATTTCCCCGTCCGCAGTTACATTTTCAGGGTAATATTCGGGTGCGATGTTCCACGAAACGGTATATTTATGCGCAATGCCTGATTGCAGTCTGTCAACAATAATATACACATCCGCAGGCTCAATATACAAAACCTTTCTGTTGTGCCTTGCCCTCGAAAGCTTTAGGGCGTGTGAGGATGCGACGGATGAATTGTTACTGTACCACATGGAATTGCCGTAAACCCCGTCATATTCACCCTCAAAAGCATCGTGTTTTTCGGAAATATCGCATATCAAGTCTATGGGGGTTTTGTTTAGGCTTGCAAGATAACCTTTCCGCAAAGCGTTCTTAAACGGTATCGTAATCTGCGACATATCGTCAACGCTCACGCTGTTGTGGGCAAGCGTTGAGAACATATAATCGTTGATAATCATTGACTTTTCGTCATCGGAATAATTGTAATTTGAACAGTCAATGAGCAAATCGTGACCGTCAGCTCGCAGGATTACGGAGTTGCAGTCCTCGTGGGAATGCCCCGTTGCCAATCTCGAAGCCTTGAAAAGCAAATATCTTTCCTTCCTCTTTGAAGCATAGTATCCGCCGTACGGGAAGGCAACCGATTTGTATTCCCTTCCGAATAAATCAATCCCGTACCTTCTCTCGCACTCCGCAAAATAGTCCTTCATACATGAGTGGTGCGTCTTTGCAATGGGCGGAAGCTCGTAGTTTTCGTTGGATATATCATATAAAAATTCGCATCTTTTTATAACATCCGCCTTCAGCCTTTCAATCCTTTCGCTCGGAGAATCGCCGAACAGCCTGTAATTTTCATAGAAAACCCTCGGAAGGGCGGTATTGTAGTTCATGCTCTGCTCAAGGTCTGATCCGTCAGGCAAAAGAACCGATTTTATCGCCTCCTCAAGCCTTTGCATTCCCACAAGATATGCCGCCGGCGCTGCCTTCATCTCCCAAAACAAAACGGAAAACTCCAAAAGCTCGCAGGCGCAATGTATAAACTGATTCGGAGTGTATCGCCTTGCGTTATTGAATATCACATCGCAATGGTCCTGTGCCAGGGACAAAAGAATTTTTGCTATGAGCTTATCGGGCACATAATCATTTCCCAAAACCACGCTGAGGGAAATCGAAAAATTCTCTATTCTCGACGCCGCCGCCAAAGCAATCCAGCTTCCTCCGAGGTAGCCCGGAGTCTGCCCCTCTCCGCCGCACTTAAACTTATACTCACTTTTATACATCGGTCTTGAAATGTGATATTCCAACCCCGAAGCACCCCACGGATGATTGTCGATAAAATCATCCATAATCTCCATCCACTTGTCAAGATACGCCCTTTTGCCGGTTCTTTTATAGGCGTCAAGAAGGGGCAAAATCCAATACATATACCCAAGATGCGACTGAAACTGCTTATCCCCATAAGGCTCTGCAAGCCAATTTATGGGCTTTCCGAGGTCTACGGGTTCATACCCGAGAAGCGACAGCTTGTTTTCAAGCAAAAGGTCGGGATCAATCCCGGGGTGCCTGTCGGTTTTAAAGCAGTCGGAAGGGTACCTCGAAAATCTGTCCGCCAGAACCTTGCGATATTCCGAAAAAGCCCCGTCATACTCCCCCCTTTCGCAAAGCTCCCTTACCGCCTCGAGTCCTTCCGAATAGATGTTTACACGATTAAAAAAATCCTTCATTGCTCTTCTCCCTCATTTTGCAAGCTCACGCATAAAGCTGTATGCGTTTTCGTAGCTTGCTTTTTTCTCTCCTTTTAAATTTTCAAGTCCGTCATTTACTCTGACGGCTATATAATAATCGACATCCTCGTAAAGCGAAAGTGCCGATATAAGCTCGCGGTTTTTGATGAGTATTCCGTTTTCGTATTTACAGTCCGTAAGCCCAAGCTCGCTTTGAATATCCGTAACGATTGCAAACGCCTTGTCCTTTCCGTAGCTTATGAGAATATCCTCGGAAACGATGAATATATTTGCATCATCCGCCGCCAAAATCGCCTGAAGCTGCTGTGGGTACGCCATTGCCATTTCGGCATCGGTTATTGAGCCTATTTCACCTCCGAAGGGTATAAACTCCGTATTTATGTTTATTTCGCCGTCCCCCGTCACATCCGAAAAGGCATAGGAAACATCATGTACAAATTGAGAATCGTCCGACAAGGTCGCAGGAACGTTCCCTGCAATTACAACGGTGTTGTCATACTCCGTTTTCGTCATCATCTGATACGAAATGACAATGACGAAAAACGCAAGAAGCACCCCTGCAAGAACATGATTTTTATGATAATACCAAAAATTTTCAAATTTCTTTTTAAAGCTCATTTTTCACCTATCCTTGATTTTAAGCGTTTTAAGATATGCCTTTTTCTCGTCCGTTACCCTTTGGCTTTCAACCGCCTTCTGAATTGCCTTGTTGTGTACCCAAGGGGGCAGCCTATGTGACAGCAAATATTTTTCCGCCAAATCGTACTGCTTTGCAAGAGCCGTGGCAAAATACCACGCAATCATCATATTTATATAGTATTCCTCCGAACGGATTTGGGAAATTGCATCCATAAGCTCATAAGCCTCGTCCTCACCGAGAAAATGAGCCATTGCCATTTTGATTGAAAACCTTACCGTATAAGTATGCTCTGATTTCATCCACTCGAAAATCTTCGGCTCAATTAAATCCTTATGCTTTTTAAAAGCCCTCGGAGAATACATATCGCAGGTCGCCCAGTTATCAATAACGCCCAAAAAAGCCTCGCATTGCTTAAGGGCTTTTTCAAAATCCTTTTCCGGCTCTATAAGCATTGCGTGAAGATTTTTTTCGTCATAATACCTATGGGATAAAGGGTGCTCCACAAACGAAAGTGCTTCCTCTGTTCCGTAAATTTTCTTTGAAAACCTTCTGAGAACCGGTGTTCTGACTCCTATAATATTATCGGGAGAAATATTCGGTATCAGCCTTGAATGAAATTCCTTGTATTTTTCGTCCCTCAGCTTAAAAAGCTCCTCGGTTATATTCACGATTTATCACCTAACAAAAAACCTCCAAAAAAAACCGACTGTAATTTTTGGAGATTTTCAAAGTATAAATTATTCTTCCCAGTTGTGCCAAACATGCTGAACATCATCGTTATCTTCAAGCATATCTATCATTTTTTCCATGTTTGTGACATCTTTTTCGTCCTCAAGCTTAACATAGGTCTGAGGAACCATTTCGATTTCGGCGCTGATGAACTCATATCCGTCCGCCTCCAACGCTTCTCTTACGGCAGAAAAATCCTCGGGAGCGGTCAAAATCTCAAACACTCCGTCATCATAGGAAACATCGTCCGCACCGGCTTCAAGAGCCGCCATGGTAACGGTGTCCTCATCAACTCCGTCCTGCTCCTCAATGGCAATTACGCCCTTTTTATCAAACATAAAGCCAACGCATCCGGTCTGCCCCAAGTTGCCTCCGAACTTATCGAACGCATGACGAACCTCGCTTGCTATACGGTTTTTGTTATCCGTCATTATATCAACAATTACCGCAACGCCCGAAGGACCGTAGCCTTCATACGAAAATTCAAAAAACTCGGTCGCACCAAGCTCGCCCGAAGCCTTTTTGATACTTCTCTCAATATTATCGTTAGGCATATTGTTTGCCTTCGCTTTTGCAATTACATCCTTAAGCTTTGAATTGGAATTGGGGTCAGGTCCTCCCGCTTTGACGGCAACCGCAATCTCTCTGCCTATCTTTGTAAAAATCTTTCCTCTTGCGGCGTCAGTTTTTTCCTTTTTGTTCTTGATATTATTCCACTTGGAATGTCCCGACATAAAAATTCACCTCTGTAAAATATTTCACTTAGATATTATAACAGATTAATTTCAATAAATCAACAGTTTTTTACAATGAATTAAAAAAATTATTGACATATCCGTGTTTTGCCGATATAATTGTTTTAGGGATGTGGTTGAATGGATAAAATAAAGCTTAAAAGAATAAGCGAGCTTACGGCAATTTCAAGACAGCGGGAGCTTACAAACGAAGAACTTCAAGAACGACAAATCCTGCGTTCGCAATACATTGCCGAAATAAAATCACAGGTGAAAATTATGCTTGACGATATTGAAATTGTCGACAAGCAATAAACAATCGGAAAGGATTTGACAAAAATGGTAACTATCGAAATGCAAAACGGCGGAAAAATCGAGCTCGAAATGGACAGAACCGCCGCTCCCAACACTGTGAAAAACTTTGTTTCACTTGCAAGAAAGGGTTTTTATGACGGACTTATTTTCCACAGAGTTATAGAAGGGTTCATGATACAGGGCGGCTGTCCCGAAGGAACCGGAACGGGCGGCCCGGGTTATTCCATTAAGGGCGAATTTTTGGCAAACGGCGTGCCAAACTCCTTGGCTCACAAGCGTGGTGTTATTTCCATGGCAAGGGCTATGAACCCCAACAGCGCAGGCTCACAGTTTTTCATTATGCACGAGGATGCACCTCATCTTGACGGGCAGTACGCCGCTTTCGGCAAGGTGATTTCGGGCTTGGAGGTTGTTGACGAAATTGCAGGCTCTCCTACAGGCTTTTCCGACAGGCCGGTAAATGACATCGTTATTAAAACCGTTACCGTTTCGGACGATGAGCCTTTTGAAGAGCCCGAAATAATCGAATAAGAGGCGGATTATGAAATTCGACAAAACCAACGCAATGAGGATTCTTGACCGCGCAAAAATCGCTTACGAGTATTTTACCTACGATGCCTCCGACGGGAAAATCGACGGGGTGTCGGTTGCGGAAAAAATGAATCAAAATCCCGATTTTGTTTACAAGACTCTTGTGACCGTCGGGCACAGCAAAAACCACTATGTTTTCGTTATTCCGGTCGAAAAGGAGCTTAACCTCAAGGCGGCGGCAAAATCGGTCGGAGAGAAAAATGTTGAAATGATTCATGTTGCCGACATAAACAGGCTGACAGGCTATATAAGAGGCGGCTGCTCCCCTGTCGGGATGAAAAAGCAATTTACAACCGTTGCGGACGCTTCTGCGGAAAATCTTCCGTATTTTTATGTCAGCGGAGGCAGAATAGGGCTTCAGATAAAGCTCTCTCCGAAGGAGCTTCAGGGACTTATCGGCATGAGGTTTGACGACATTGTTTTTCACGAATAATTTTTAATTTTTACCTTATTTGGTATTGACAATATCTCAAAAAGGGTATATAATGTATAGTAATAAACTAATCGCGAAAGGATTTTTGAAATGGGAAAGAAAGCAAGTCAAAAATTTATTACAATTACATCCATTGTTATGGCGGTACTTTTGGTTGCATATGTAGCGCTCATGTTCGTTACGATTAACGAGCATAATTATAAAGAAACTCAAAGCTCATCGGAGTTTATTAATGCCATAAGCGGCGGAGATGTTAAGCTTAACAACGAAAATTACGACATTAATTCCGTTAAATGCGTGGTCGGCGGAAAAGAAATCGACCTTAAGTCCATTAAGGGCAGCGATAACGAGATTAAGCAAACTCTTATCGACGGCTTGGACTACAAGCTCATTTCCACGGATACCGATAAGCGTGGCGGCGTTACATACAATATTACGGCTGATTCCGATCCCAAGTTCGAGGTTGAATGGACAGCCTATAACTCACCCTCAAAGCTTATCTGGTTCCCTCAGCATCCTTCTTCAAAGGACTTTATCAACGAGATGAAAAGGGATTATTACAGAGCTCAGGATGTTGAATACGACATTAACGATGTTGCGCTTTTCCCTGTTATTATGTTTGCTCTCGGAATTGTTTCCGCAGTACTTATTCTGGTTTTTGCTCAGAAGGGATTTTTCCTTGTATTCCCCTTCTTCTGGATTATTGCGGGGCTTGCATCTCACATAAGCGGTTTTATAGGCTCAACAGTTCCTCAGTTCTTTATCTACACCATATTTAAGAGCATGAACTCTACTGTATTTGTAATTCAGTTTGTTGTATTGCTGCTTGTGATTGTTGCTTTTGCGGCTTCTGTTTTCTTCAGAATCAAGCATCACCAAGCGGTTAAGGCTGAGGAAGAAGCGTATTACGCACAAAACGCTTAAAATTTTAATTAGCAAGATTAAAACTCCTTTTGAAAATTCAAAGGGAGTTTTCTTTTTGCTCCTTACTCTCCGAAAAAAACTTAAAATTTAACAAAAACAAAATTACATAAAACTCCTTTTGTATGCAAACAATAGCTGTGTTACTAAATTACAAAAGGATGGGTGGTTATATATCGCTCATGTTCTCCTGCCTTAAAAAAAGGCAATCTGATTTGATTTCAGGTTGCTTTTTTCTTTTGCTGTCAAAACTAAAACTTTGTGAAAATACACAAAATTATTGAAAGTGAATATTGACTTTTGAAAATGTGTATGATATAATTGAAACTGTAAAAGTGTAAAAATACACAGATTTCTTGAAAGAGGTATTGCTATGATTGAGAGAAAGAAATATCTTGATAAACTTATCAGCAAAAAAGAGAACGGACTTGTCAAGGTTATTACAGGTATCCGTAGAAGTGGCAAATCCTATCTTCTTTTCAACATATACAAGGACCATCTTGTTTCCATTGGTGTATCCGAGGACTGCATAATTGAACTTGCTCTTGACGATGACGAGAACATAAGATACCGTAATCCGCTTGAACTCGGAGAGTACCTCCGTTCCCTTACGGCGGATAAGAGCAAGACCTACTACATCTTCCTTGACGAGATACAGAAAGTAGTTTCAATTCAAAATCCGTATATCAAGGATGTTGAAGATAAAATCGGATTTGTAGATGTTCTCCTTGGTCTTATGAAGCACGATAACATAGATGTTTATGTAACAGGTAGTAACTCAAAAATGCTCTCTTCTGACATCCTTACCGAGTTCCGTGGCAGAGGTGACGAGATAAGAGTTAATCCTTTGTCTTTCAGTGAGTTCTACAATGCCTATGAAGGCGATAAGAGAGATGCTTGGCAGGAATACTACACTTACGGCGGATTACCTCTTGTGATGAAAAAGAGGGGGCATGAAGATAAAGCGAAATATCTCCAAACCCTGTTTGACAAAATATATTTAAGCGACATTATGGAGCGAAATAAGATACTCCATGAAAAGTCGGTACTTGATGACATATTGAACATTGTTTCCTCATCAATCGGTTCTCTCACCAATGCAGGAAACATTGCAAAAACCTTCAAAAGCAACCGTCAAATCAATATTGATAATGCGACAGTCGGAAGATACCTTGATTTGTTTATAGATGCATTTATGCTCTACAAGGCAGAAAGATACGATGTTAAGGGGAGAAAGTATATCGGTTCTCCTTTGAAGTATTATTTCAGTGATGTTGGTCTCCGTAATGCGAGATTACAGTTCAGACAGATGGAAGAAAATCACATTATGGAAAACATCATCTATAATGAACTGATTTATAGAGAATTTAATGTTGATGTTGGTGTGGTTGAATACTTTTACCGTGGTGATGACGGCAAGAGCAAAAGAGCAAATCTTGAAATTGATTTTATTGCCAATAAAGGCAGTCAGAAATACTATATTCAGTCAGCACTTACAGTTTCAGACGAAGAAAAAAAAGAGCAAGAAATTCGCTCTCTTAACCGTGTTGGTGATTCGTTCAAGAAGATTGTAGTTGTCAAAGACAATGTCATACCGTGGCATGATGAAAACGGCATTTACTATATCGGCATTGAAAAGTTCTTGCTTGATGAAAATGCGATGAATGGTTAAAATTTTAATTAGCAATATTAAAACTCCTTTTGAAACTTCAAAGGGAGTTTTCTTTTTGCCCTTACTCTCCGAAAAAAAACTTAAAATTTTACAAAAACAAAATTACATAAAACTCCTTCTGTATGCAAACAATAGCTGTGTTACTAAATTACAAAAGGAGTTTTTTATATGAAAGCAACCGGAATTGTCAGAAGAATTGATGACCTCGGGCGTGTGGTTATTCCCAAAGAAATCCGCAGAACTCTCAGAATAAGAGAGGGCGACCCGCTTGAAATCTTTACGGAGAAGGACGGAGAAGTCATATTCAAAAAATATTCTCCGATCGGCGAGCTGGGGCTTTTTGCATCGCAGTATGCCGAAACTCTTTCAAAAACGAGCGGTAAGGCGGCGTGCATTACCGACATGGACACGGTGATTGCGGTGAGCGGTGTTCCGAAGCGTGATTTCAACGAAAAAAGAATTTCTCATGACCTTGAAAAAATCATTGAGGAGAAAACCTCGGTGGTCTGCAAGCCCGAAAGCTCAAAGAGGCTTACCGTTGTTGACGGAAGCGACAAATACTATGCAGGTGTGATTGCTCCGATAATTTCAGCCGGAGATACAATAGGCTCTGTTGTGTTTTTCGGCACGGACGAAACACCGAACTGCTCGGATGTCGAAGAAAAGCTTGCGCAAAGTGCCGCAACTTTTCTCGGAAAGCAGATGGAAGACTGAATAATAAAGCGGTAAATTTCGGTTTGCCGCTACATAAAGGGCGGATTCTATGCTAAATGCGATATTCGGGTTTTTATCGGGAATAATCAGCGGTCTCGGAATAGGCGGAGGTGTTATTCTTATTCCCTTGCTCGCCATTTTTACCTCGCTGAGTCAGCATCAGGCGCAAGGGATAAATCTTGCTTACTTTCTTCCGACCGCCGTTGCCGCTCTTATAATTCACATCAAAAACAAGGAAATAAAATTCAAATACGCGCTTAAAATTATAATTTTTTCCTTGCCGTGGGCATTTGCGGCAAGCTATTTATCCGTTTTGCTGAAGTCCACAATCCTAAGACGGATTTTTGCGGTTTTCCTTTTTATAACCGGCATATTCCAATTATTCTCAAAGGAGAAAGAAAATGAAAAATAAATGGCTTACTGCCGCCGTTTCGGGCGCAATATGCGGCACTCTGAACGGTTTTTTCGGCTCGGGAGGCGGAGTTGCCGCCGTTCTCCTTCTTAAAAAAATGTACGGCTGTGACACAAAGACGGCTCACGCAACTGCGATTATGGTTATTCTGCCGCTCTCGGCGGTCAGCATAATCATCTACCTCACAAACGGAAAAATCCCGCTCATGCCTGCTCTTTACACAAGCGTGGGTGGGATTTTGGGCGGGCTCGTGGGAGCCGTACTGTTAAAAAAGCTGAAATCCAAATGGATAACAAAAATATTCGGTATTCTTATGATGGCAGGAGCTGTAAGAATGTTTTTCTGACGCTCCTTGCGGATTCTAAATCAGTGCAAGCTTTTTCATTTCGGATTTTAATTTTTCGAGATTTTCGTCCGTCATTTCGCAAAGCGGAAGCCTTAGTTTTCCTGCGCCGAGCCCCATAAGATTCATTGCTGTTTTTACGGGAATCGGATTTACCTCGCTAAAAAGTGCCTTAATAAATCCGAAATACTTAAGCTGCATACTCGTAGCCTCTTTGAATTTCCCTTCAAAGCAAAGACTGCACATTTCGTGCGTTTCCCGTGGCATTACATTTGAAAGCACCGAAATAACGCCCTTTGCACCGACGCTCATTAGCGGAACGATTATATCGTCATTTCCCGAATAAACATCAATCCGGTCTTCGCAACGCCTCAAAATATCAACCGCAACCGATACATCCCCCGACGCCTCCTTGACGCCGCAGATATTTTCGATATATGAAAGCTCCTCGATTGTTTCGGGCTTTACATTTACTCCCGTTCTTGAAGGAACGTTATATATGATTGCAGGAAGGCTTGTTGATGCCGCAAGCTCCTTATAATGAATAAGAAGTCCCTTCTGCGTTGCCTTATTGTAGTACGGAGAAACCCACAAAAGTGCGTCCGCTCCGCGCCTTTCGGCTTCCTTATTCATCATTATTGCGTGGGCGGTATTGTTGCTCCCCGTCCCTGCAATTACGGGGATTCTCTTTTTAACCCTGTCCACCGCAAAGGATATTGCTTCGAGATGCTCATCGTCGTCCAACGTGGGAGCTTCGCCCGTGGTTGCGCAGACAATGAGTGCATCCGCACCGTTTTCTATCTGAAAATCAATAATTCTGCCGTATGCGTCAAAATCTACGCCCTTTTCGTTAAAGGGTGTAACAAGTGCCGTACCTGCCCCTGTGAATATTGTTTTTTTCATATTAATCCCCCTCCCAAAAATATTATATGCCAACAACTTAAGTATATCACATTATATCGTTAAAATCAATGCATTTACATAAATATATTGTCCTTTTTTGCCTTTGATTCGCAATAAATACACCTGTAGGTTCCCTTTTCCTTGTCGGTCAGCCTAAAAACATGGTCGATTTCGGGCTCAACGGTCGTTATGCAACGAGGATTACTGCACCTTAGCACATTAACCATTCTTTCGGGAAGCTCAAGATGCTTTTTCTCCGTTATTACGCCGTTTTTCACCACATTTACGGTAACGCCGGGGTCGATATAGCCGATCATATCTATATTAAATTCAAGCTCGGTGTCAATCTTTATAATGTCTTTTCTGCCAAGCTCACGGCTCGGAACATTCTGCAGGAGCGCAACGGTGCAGTTAAGATGCTCAAGCCCCAGAAACTTATATATTTCCATGCCCCTGCCGGCGGTTATATGGTCAAGAACCATGCCGTTTTTAATCGTATCTACAGTCATATCTAACCCTCCAGAAGCTTTAATATAAGAGCCATTCTCATGTATTTCCCGTAGAGAGCCTGCCTGAAGTAGCAAGCACGTGGATCATCGTCCACCTTGCACGAAATCTCGTTCACCCTCGGAAGCGGATGAAGAATCGACAAATCAGGCTTTGCGTTTTCAAGCTTTTCGCTTGTCAGGATAAAGCTGTCCTTAAGCCTTATATAGTCCGCCTCGTTGAAAAATCTTTCACGCTGAACCCTTGTCATATAAAGAATATCAAGCTGTGGCATAACCTCGTCGAGATTTTCCGTTTCGTATGCATTGTTTTGGGACAGGTATTCGTTCCTTATATACCCCGGAACCGTCAGCTCCCCGGGCGATATAAGCACGAATTTGTTGTTTTCGTATCTTGACATCGCCTGAATAAGCGAATGAACGGTACGCCCGAACTTAAGGTCGCCGCACAAGCCTATTGTAAGACCGCCGAGCCTACCCTTTTCCTTGTAAACCGTCATAATATCCGCAAGAGTCTGTGTGGGATGATTGTGTCCGCCGTCACCTGCGTTTATAATCGGAACGCCCGACTTTAAGGTCGCAACAAACGGCGCACCCTCCTTGGGATGACGCATTGCAATAATGTCGGCATAACAGCTCACCACACGAACCGTATCCGACACGCTTTCTCCCTTCGCCGCAGAGCTGCTGTCGGCAGAAGCTACGCTTATTACATTGCCGCCAAGCTCGTACATCGCCGCCTCAAAGCTCAGCCTCGTCCTTGTGGAAGGCTCAAAAAACAGCGTTGCAAGCTTTTTGTTCCTGCACCTGTCAATATAGCTTTCGGGGTGCTCCATAATATCTGTCGCCGTTTCCAAAAGACCGTTTATTTCGTCAACCGACAAATCCTCAATGCTGATAAGATTCCTCATTTCGCATCTCCTATCCAGCTTTCATCCGACGGATTATCCCTGAACTTTATAAGCCTTTCCTTATCCTCGCTCTTTATATATCCCGTTTCCGCCGCAACCTTGACGGTCGTGTCAAAATCGGTGAGGCTTACATTTTTTACATTCGCCGCCTTCAGCCTTTCAATGCCCTTTTTCATGCCGTAGGTGTAAATGCTCACAACTCCGAGAACCTCAGCTCCTGCCTCACGCAAAGCCTCCACAACCTCGATTACGCTTCCGCCGGTCGAAATAAGATCCTCTACCACAACTACCTTCTGCCCTTTTTCAAGCTTTCCCTCGATACGGTTTCCTCTGCCGTGATCCTTGTGGCCTGATCTTACATAGCCCATGGGCATTTTAAGAATATGCCCCACGATTGCGGCGTGCGCTATGCCTGCCGTGCTTGTTCCCATAAGAACCTCGGCATCGGGGAAATTGTCCTTAACAAGCTTTGCAAGCCCGTTTTCTATATCGTCACGAACAGCGGGCGCTGTGAGAGTGAGCCTGTTATCGCAATAAACGGGACTTTTTATTCCGCTTGCCCATGTAAAGGGCTGCTCCGGTCTTAAAAAAACGGCTCCGATTGACAGTAAATCCTTTGAAATTAACTCCTTCATGGCTTTTTTCTCCTTAATCAACAAATTCTTTTAGACATCTTTCGTATGCGGCAACGGGGTCTTCCGCCTTTGTGACGGGCCTTCCAACAACAATGTAGTCCGAGCCGATTTTCTTTGCCTCGGCAGGGGTTGTAACCCTTACCTGGTCGCCCACATCGCCGTCCGAAAACCTTACGCCCGGCGTTACGGTGAGAAAGCTCTTGCCGCAAACCTCCTTGACCTTTGCCGCCTCCAGCGGTGAGCAGACAACGCCGTCAAGCCCTGCATCCGCCGCATTCTTTGCGTAGTGCATAACAACCTTATCAATAGGCTCGTTTATAAGAAGCTCCCTATTCATGCGTTCCTCGCTCGTGGAGGTAAGCTGTGTGACAGCAATCAAAATAGGCCGTGTTCCGTCCTCGCGCGTCAGCCCCTCGAGCGCCGCCTCCATCATAGCCTTTGTTCCGAAGGCGTGAAGATTACACATATCAACATCAAGCTTTGAAAGCACTGCCATTGATTTTTTTACGGTATTCGGAATATCGCAAAGCTTCAAATCAAGAAAAATCTTGTGCCCTCTTGCCTTGATTTCCCTGACTATTTCAGCTCCGCATGAATAAAAAAGCTCCATGCCGATTTTCACAAACGGCTTTCTCCCCGAAAACTTATCAAGAAACGAAAGCGTTTCTTCCCTGCCCGAAAAATCGCAGGCTATTATTACATCCTTACCCATCAGTGAGCACCTCCGATAATATCACTTAGTTTTTTTATATTAAGCCTCTCCATTGCTTTGGGAAGCTCCTCGATTATTTCCTTACAGCAATAAGGATTGATAAGATTCTCCGCCCCGATTTCAACCGCTGTAGCCCCCGCAAGAATCATCTCTATAACATCCTCCGCCGTCTTAATTCCGCCGATTCCGATTATCGGTATATTTACAGCCTCATAAACCTGATACACCATTCTTAGCGCAACAGGGAAAATTGCAGGCCCGGAAAATCCGCCCATTTTGTTCTTTATAACAGGCTTTCGGGTTTTGACATCAATTCTCATGCCCATGAGGGTGTTTATAAGCGAAAGCCCGTCCGCTCCGCCGCCCTCACAGGCAAGCGCAATTTCCGTAATATCGGTAACATTGGGGCTTAGCTTCATGTAAACGGGCTTATCCGTAACCGACTTAACCGCCTTTGTAACCTCGTACGCCGATTCGGGATTTGTTCCGAAGCTCATACCGCCGTTATGAACATTCGGACAGCTTACATTCACCTCGATTATCCCAACCTGCTTTTCTTTATTGATTTTCTCGCAGCAATACTTATACTCGTCAACCGAAAATCCGCTTATGTTGGCAATAACGGGCTTTTTGTAAAACATCGAAAGCTTGGGAAGCTCCTCTGAAATAACCTTGTCGATACCGGGATTTTGAAGCCCGACGGAATTAATCATCCCCTCTTTGCACTCCGCAATTCTCGGTGTGGGATTTCCGAATCGGGGTTCCTTCGTTGTTCCCTTGAAGGAAATGCTCCCGAGAATATTAATATCATACAAAAGAGCAAATTCATAGCCGAAGCCGAAGGTTCCGCTCGCCGGAATTACGGGATTATCAAGCTTCAAGCCGCTTAAATCTACGCTTAAATCTACCATATTATCTCCTCCTTTGAAAGCACCGGCCCGTCCTTGCAGATCCGCTTATTGCCGTACTTTGTTTTGCACGAGCAGCCCATGCACGCTCCGAAGCCGCATCCCATTCTCTCCTCAAAGCTAAACTCACCCGTACAGTCGCAAAGGTCGTAAACCGCTTTCAGCATAGGCTCGGGACCGCAACAGTACAAATGAGAAAATTCTCCCAAATTCTTAATAACATCCGTAACAAAGCCCTTTGTTCCCACGCTACCGTCCGCTGTCGAAACATAAACCTTTGCGCCTATGCTTTCAAATTCCTCTTTATAGAACACCTCGTGCTCTGTGTTAAAGCCCATTACAACGGTGGGGTTATCAAGCCTTTTTGCAAGGGCATAAAGGGGCGGCACGCCTGCTCCGCCGCCGACAAGCAGCGGTCTGTCCCCGGCGTTTTCCACTCTATATCCGTTGCCCAGCCCAACAAGCGTATCAAGCCTTTCACCGCATTTCATAAGGCTCATTTTTTCGGTTCCGGCTCCTACGGTTTTATAAATGACCGTAAGCACATCCCCTTCAAAATCGCACACCGAAATCGGGCGACGAAGATAAAACCCTTCAAGCTTGAAATTTACAAACTGCCCGGGATAAGAAATGTCCGCAATGTCGCCCGTAAGCTTCATTTCGTAGGTTTTTTCGGCTATTTTTCGGTTGCCGACTATTTCCAGCCAAACTTTTTTCATACATTATACCTCCACGCTGTTTTCCCGTCCGCAACGGTCAATATGCACCTGCCGAAAACCTTTTTACCAAAGAAAGGAGTCGCCTTCCCCTTCGACAGAAATTCCGACGGCAAAACGGTGTATTCATCATTTAAGTCAAACACCGTAAGATTTGCCCTTTCCCCGACCTTGAGCCTTCCGCCTATGCCGAACCGCTTAAGAGGATTTACATTCAAAAGCTCGACAAGCTTTTTAAGTGTAATGACATTTTTCCGCACAAGCTCCGTATAAAGAACGGGAAAAGCCGTTTCTATGCCGCTTATGCCCATAAGGCTTCCCGACAGTCCTCTCGATTTTTCCTCCTCCGAATGGGGCGCATGGTCGGTCGCTATCATATCAATCGTGCCGTCCTTAATACCTTCTATGAGGGCAAGACGGTCAATCTCGCTCCTAATGGGCGGATTCATTTTGAACCTTCCCTCATCGGAGAGCTGTGAATCGTTCAAACATAGGTAATGCGGTGCGGTTTCGCACGTTATGTCAACCCCACGCTTCTTTGCCTGCCTTATAAGCTCAACGCTTTCCCTACAGGATATATGGCACACATGATACCTACAGCCGGTCTGCTCTGCAAGCCTTATATCACGCTCAATCTGCCTCCACTCGCTTTCGGAGGAAATGCCCTTATGACCGTTCGCCTTAGCATATTCCCCGTCATGAATATACCCTCCGTACAAAAGGCTGTTGTCCTCACAATGGGCAGATAATATTTTATCAAGCTTCTTTATGCGCTTCATCGCCTCAAGCATAATTGCTTCGTTCTGCACACCTCTGCCGTCATCCGAAAAGCCGGCGCAGTACGGGGCTAGCTCACAAAAATCCGACAGCTCCTTACCTTGCTCCCCCTTTGTGATAGCCGCAAACGGCGTTACGCTTATGCAGGCGTCCCGCTCGATTATATCAAGCTGAGCCTTCAAATTATCCAAAGAATCGGGAACGGGATTGAGATTGGGCATCGAAAGTACATGAGTATAGCCTCCCCTTGCGCAAGCCGCCGTACCCGTTTTTATCGTTTCCTTGTACGAAAAACCCGGTTCACGCAAATGAACATGTACGTCTGCGAAACCGGGGAAAATATAAAAATTGTTAAAATCAAAAACAGTACCGCCTTCGACATTCGGGGAAATGTCAACAATTACGCCGTCTTCAATCGCCACATCGAGCTTTGCAAAATCGCTGTCCGCATAAACCATTGCATTTTTCAAAACGGTTCTCAATTATATAACCCCCTCGTGTTTTATACTTATATTTTACCACAAAAGATTATTTACGTCAATAGTAAAAGCTTCAGAAATTTTAAATTAAATACTTGAAATATCTCCGAAAGTGTGTTATTATATAGTTATATTAACAGTTAGGAGAGATTGTAAATGGTAGGTTATTATAATCCTTCCGTTATTTTAACATATGTCGGGCTTATTTTTTCGGTTGTGGGGATATTTCAGTCCTTCGGGGCAAACTTCAAGGCGGCTCTTATCTGCCTTATGATTTCGGGCATTTGCGATATGTTCGACGGCTCGATTGCAAGAAAGGTTAAGCGTGACAAATACGCAAAAAGCTTCGGCGTTCAGATCGACTCGCTTTGCGATCTTGTATGCTTCGGCGTTGCCCCTGCGGTGTTTGCTTACTGCATCGGCGTTAAAAATCTCGGGATTTTAGGCATCTCGATTCTTAGCTTTTATGTTCTTGCAGGCGTTATAAGGCTCGGGTATTACAACGTCCTCGAGGAGGTTAAAAAGGACGGCGGAGCTGTCGGAGGCGGCTTCAGAGGCGTCCCCATTACCACCTCCGCTCTTGTTATCCCTTTGTTTAAGCTTATCGACATTTTAACCGGCATTGCCTACAGCGATGTGATGATGGCGCTCGTAATGCTTATGCTCGGCTTCGGCTTTGTTATAAATATCCCGATCAGAAAGCCGGCTATACTCGGCAAGGTTGTGCTCGTATCAATAGGCATTGCGGTGTTTATAAGCCTTATAAAATTCGGTAGTAGATTATGATTGAAAAAATTCAGAACTTTTTATACAACACTTTTGTCGGAAGGCTGATATTAAAGCCGCTCGTTTTGCCACCCGTGACAAAGCTTTCGGGGCTTTTGCTGAGCACAAGGCTTTCATCTCTTTATGTAAACCGCTTTATTGAAAGCAACAACATTGACATGAGCGACTACGAAAACAGACGCTACTGCTCGTTTAATGACTTTTTTACAAGAAAAATTCTGCCGGGGAAAAGACCGGTCGACAGCGAGCCTTCCTCTCTTATAAGCCCATGCGACTCGGCGCTTACGGTGTATGACATAAATGACGAATCGGTTTTTTTCATAAAAAACTCGGTTTATACCGTGTCCGAGCTTACAGGCGGCGACGGGGGAAAATATCGGGGCGGAAAGTGCCTGGTTTTCCGTCTTGCGGTTCATAATTATCACAGGTACTGCTTTTTCGACTCGGGAACGGCGGAAAATCCCAAAAAAATAAAGGGCGTTTTCCATACGGTTATGCCGATTTCGGAAAGCTATAAGGTTTTTTCCCGAAATTCAAGAGAGGTTACACTGCTTCACACCGATAATTTCGGGGACGCTTGCCAAACAGAAGTCGGTGCGCTCATGGTCGGCAAGATTTCAAACAACCCTGTCCGCAAATTCTCAAGGGGTGACGAGAAGGGTATGTTTGAGTTCGGCGGCTCGACGATTGTGCTTCTTTTGGAAAAGGACCGTGCGGTTATTCGTGAGGATATTTTAAATAATTCGGAAAACAACATAGAAACCCCCGTAAAATACGGAGAAAAAATAGGACGGAGCTGTTAAACACAGCTCCATTTTTTATCGTATCTTAAATACACAAACATACAGATTATAAGGGAAAAAAGCGAGCCCAAGGGCGAGGCAAGCCCCATGGGATAAAGCGTAGCCTTATACATTTCCGACATAAAGTACGCAACCGGTATTCTGACAAGCAAAATCGACAAAACATTGTGAATAAAGGATATTTCCGACCGCTCCAATGCGCAAAAATAACCGCTGAAGGAAAAGGACGCTCCCGCCACCATGCAATCCCACACATAACTTTTAAGGTACTGCCCTCCAAAAAGCGTAACCGTCCTGTCGTCGGTAAACAAAGAAACCAAAAATTCGGGATAAAACTGCGTGATGACCGATACCAAAAATCCGAAGCCTACCGAAAGCACGCAAGCATATTTCAGCGTGAGCCTCGAACGCTCGCCCTTCCCCGCACCGAAATTCTGAGCCGCAATCGCCGAAACGGAGGAAAGCATGGACGAGGGTATCAAAAAGAAAATCCCGATTATCTTTTCTACTATTCCTACCGCCGCGGCATCCGACAGCCCTCGCCTGTTCGCAATTACGGTTATTACCAAAAACGCAATCTGAATAAACCCGTCCTGCAGCGAAACAGGAAGTCCTACTCTCATAATCTGACGGATAACGGATGACTGAGGAGAAAAATCCTTCCTTGAAAGGCTTATGCCCATGCCCCGTTTTCTTATAACCAAAACCGCTATCACAACGCTCACCGTCTGCGAAATTACCGTTCCGAGTGCCGCTCCCCGAGGCCCCATACCAAAAATCCCGATAAACACGCAATCGAGCAATATATTTATAACGCACGAAATTGCAACGAAATACATTGGACTTTTTGAATCGCCGAGACCTCTGAAAATCGAGCTGATGATATTATACGCCACTATGGACGGAATACCGATAAAGCAGACCGTAAGATACTCCACCGCACCGATTTCGGCTTCGGCAGGCGTTGACATGACAGACACAACGGGGTTTACAAAAATGAGAAGCAAAACCGTCATCACAGCGGAAACTGCGGCAAAAAGCGTAACCGTATTCCCGATTGAAACGGATATGCCCTGTTTGTTTTCGCCGCCCACGTTTCGCCCTATCAAAACCGTTGACCCCATCGCAAGCCCGACTATCATGACCGTCAGCATATGCATAACCTGGCTCCCGACAGAAACTGCCGTTATGTCCGCAACCGAGCAAAATCTGCCGATTATGAACAAATCCGCCATGCCGTAAAGCGTCTGAAGAAGATAGGACAAAAAGAACGGCAATGAAAAATACACGATGTTCTTAAACACACTGCCCGTTGTCAAATTCCGTTTCATATAACACACTCCGTTGACAAAAATACTATCAGCAATGCTGAAAAGCATTACAAGAAAAACCGCATAATCACTTGTTTTTCAAGCAATTATACGGTTTCTCGGGAAAAAATCTGGGTGACAGGAATTGAACCTGCGACCTCTTGAACCCCATTCAAGCACGCTACCAAACTGCGCTACACCCAGATGCTCATTCGCAACATTTTGTATTATAGCACAATCCGACCGAAAAGTCAAGCGTTATTTTAAAATTTTGCAAAAATTCGTTAAATTTTCGATTTATCGGTCGCCGTCGGAGCTTCTGCCAATCAAAAACTCCCGTCTGAAACGGGTTGGAGTTACGCTTTCCGTCTTTTTGAAAACCTTGGTGAACACTCTGTAATCGCCGTAGCCCACTCTTGACGATATTTCCGTGACGGAAAGGTCGGTTGAAAGCAAAAGCTTCTTCGCCTGCTCGATTCTTATTCCCGTAAGATACGAAAGAAAGCCCACGCCTATCTCGCTTTTGAAAAGCTGGCTTATGTACCCGGGGCTTAAGTGAAACTCCTCCGCAAGTGAATTGAGGCTCAGATCCTCGCTCATATGCTCCTGCAAAAACCTTGTGATGCCAACGATTGTACGCTCCTTCGGCATATCGTCAACCGAGGTTTCCTTCCTGAACATCGAAATTTTAAGCTTATCTATGCACGCCCCGAACTCATCATAGTTTACAGGCTTTAATATATAGTCGGCGATTTTGAGCCTAAGTGCCTCCCGACAATATGAAAAATCATCGTACCCCGACACTATTACAAACGCCGTATCGGGATGCTTCAGCCTTGCAAGCTCTATCACCTTAAGCCCGTTCATGATCGGAATATTTATATCTATTATGGTGATGTCAGGCGAAAGGGCGTCAATCTTTGAAAGTGCTTCCATGCCGTCTGCCGCCTCCCCGACTACCTCACAGCCGTGCCCTTCCCAATCGAAGAGCCTTCTGAAGCCCTCCCTTATCGTTATCTCGTCATCCACCAAAAGTACCCGAAGTTTTTTCATTCATCTTCCTCCAAAAGCGGCAACAAAATGTGCGCCGTTACGCCGCCTTCCTCGTTCTCTGTATAGTAAAGTCCGTAATCTTTTCCGCAATAAAGCTTTATGCGCTTTTGAACATTCAGTATTCCGATACTGCTTCCGCTTAGCTTCGGAGGCTTTTTTGCGTAGCCCGAAAGCATTTCGTCAATCCTCGCCTTAACCTCCGCCCGAAAGCCGCATCCGTTATCCCGTACCGAAATTTCAACGCCCTCGGGGACGCTTTTTGCCAAAATAGTAACCTTCCCACGATACCCCTTGTTTTTCAGCCCGTGCAAAAGGCTGTTCTCGACTATCGGTTGAAGAATAAAATTCGGAACCGACGCTCCGCCAAGATCGGGATCTACATCACATTCCCACTCGAGCTCTGGATACCGAAGACACATAAGCTCCATATAAACCCTCGAAAGCTCAAGCTCCTCGTCCAAGGTTACGGTTGGGCTGTCCACCTTGACGCTCATGCGGAAAAACTCCACAAGCTTCATGAGAAGTCCCGCAACCTCGCTGTCGCCTCCCAGCTGTGCCCGTATCCTTATGGTATCGAGGGTGTTATAAAGAAAATGAGGATTTACCTGACTTTTAAGATAAAGCATCGACAGCTTCTGCTCCACAAGCTCTGCCTTAAGCGCCTCGGGATTTTCAAGTGTAAGGTAAAACGAAAGGCACATGAGGCTTATTCCCATTCCGCTTATCAGCCATGTGTGATTTATCCCCTGAAGCACGCTGACCGCAAGCTCCGTAATCAGGGCTATCCCGATTGCACCCTTCACCTTTTTATCGAGCCTTTTGCGGTTTACCGTCATCAATATGACGCACAGCACAAGATAAAACGCCACCGCAATATACGGCACAAGCATATACGGCCCCGACGAGTAATTGCCGTTTTTTGTTACGGTATATGAAATAGGAAGGAAAAAGCTGCCGATAAGCGCAAGTGCAAGAAATATTTTCGCTATAAGATCAAGACGCCTCGGTCTGCCGGTTTCCGTTTCCAAAAGGATTGCGATATACTGATAAAAAAGATAAATCACAAACACCATACTGCTTAAAAACAGCCTGTGCAAAATGTCGTTTAGCGGCAGAGGAACGCTCTCTAAGCGGTTTACCGTATAAACCGTCACTCCGTCAAGAAAAATATTTGCAAGCGCGGCTACAAGAAGCACCGAAAAGGTTTGGTGCAGTGCCGACCGCTCCTTCTGCGCCGTGAAATACACATACGCCAGAAACGAAAGCAACAGAAACAGCGCAATTTCCATCCGAAGCACAAAAAACCCCTCTTTACAAATTAATAATTAATAATGAATAATTGTGGTGGAAAATCACTATGCGATTTTCTTCTATTAATTATAACACAAAATTTCATGGAAATCAATTCAATAATTAATAATTAATAATGAATGATGAATAATTGTGGTAGAAAATCACTATGCGATTTTCTTTTATTCAAATGATTCAAATGATTCAAATGCGGAGCATTTGCACCTTAATTATTAATTATTCACTATTCATTATTCATTTTTTATGCGTAGCATTTGTTTCCTTAATTATTCATTATTCATTTTTCACTATTCATTATTCATTAATTATTTCGGTATAAATGACTGTCATATCGTCCCGATTGCCCTTTCGTTTCTTGGCGGATTTCAAAAGTGCGGAGGCAAAATCCTCGCTCCTCTTTTCAAAAATATCCAAAAGCTCAGCCTTCAGCGTCTTTTCGCTCCCAAAGGCATCGTACACCCCGTCGCTCATCATTATTATACGGTCGCCCGACCGTAGCGTACCGTATTCCTCATTTACCTCCGTTTCATTGCCCACTCCGACGGGAAGGTTCGTGCAGCCGACTCTCTCCATGCCGCCCTCCCTTATTATAAATGTGGGACAGCACCCGTTTTTGACAAACACGCAGGTGCCGTTTACGGTGTTGATTACCGCCGCATCTACGGTTGTGTAGCTTTCCTCACAGCACTCCGCCATTGCAGAGTTTGCAAGCCTTACTGCGCTGTCGGGGGTAAAGCCCGCAAAAATCAGCTTGGATATGAGCCGCACCGCCTCACTGCTTTCCATGTTCGCATTCTTTCCAACGCCCTTGCCGTCGCAAAGGAGTATCAGGCGGTTCCCGTCGGGCATATCGCAGGAAACCGCACTGTCGCCCGAAACATCCTCGCCTTCCGCAGCAGCTCCCACTATGCTCGATTTTACCGCAATACGGCTCGCCTCGCTGAAAATTACATTACACTCGCAAAGCATACATTCCCCGAAGGTCTTTTTCATGCCACATTCCATAATCTCGCTTATCACAGGCTCGGCACGGGTGCAGGCGTCCCGTCCGCCGCATGAGGGAAGGCTCAGCTTCACCTCGTACCGTCCGTAGGGATTTTTGAAAACCGTTGCCGACTTTACATATATCCCCTCACGCTCAAGTGCCGCAGTTACGCTCACCGCAAGCTCCCGACTGAACGAAACATTCTCGCAAATGTCGGCGCAAAGCCTGTCAACCGCCTCTGCCGCCTCGGAAAAGCCGTTTGCGGAAAGCTCCTTTGCACGATTTAGTCTGCCCCTCCACAAAAGCTCGTCCTTAAATTCCTCGTAGGTTCGGTTAATGCTCCGTATAAACCCCTCGCAATCACAGCACCGCTCCTTAAAATAGTCGGGCAGAAAGCTTTGCTCAACCGCTCCCCTTTTATCAACCTCGTGAAAGCACTTCATGGTTATATCGTATGTATCGTTATAGTATTTTTGCCAGCAGAGAGAACAGTTTTTGCAGTCTCGGCACACTGAATCCGCCGCCTTATCGAACATATCAAAGCGGCTCATTTTGGGGGAGGAATCCGAAAATGCCTTAACAGACTCGGAAATCTGCGAAAATGCTCCCGAGAAAAGCTTCAATCTTTCGCGGAAGGTTTCAAAGCCCCAAAAGCTCGACCCATCGCCCTTTATCCCAAGACGCTTGAATACCTTTGTCGGCACAGCAAAAAACAAAAGCACCGACAATGCCGCATCAAGCGAGGAAAAGGTTATTTTTTCGGGGCTTTCAGCCATGCACGCATTTATTATAACGCAAAGCGCAAATGCCGATGCCGATCCTGCTTTTCCAAATCTTCCCATTATTCCGCAGGAAAGTCCGCAAAAGGCGCAAACTCCCATATAAGCCATGGGTGAGGCGGTGTTGCACCCGAGAATAAAGCCGCACACAACCCCCACTGCCGCAGACGATACGCTAGACGACAGCGAGGACGAAAGTATGAAAAATCCGCACAGCACGGTCATAGGCGTAACATAGCCGATTTTTTCAAAGGGAAGTCCCAAAACCCCAAGGGAAAGAGTAATAAAAAACGATATTATCTCCTCGGAATTAAGGCACCTTCGGTGTTTCCCGATAACCGACAGAAAAACCGAAAATACATACACCCCGAAAAATGCCGCTGTGGCAAAAATGAGAAGTCTTACTATCTCAAGGGCGTTTCCCCCAAGCCAAATCACCGCCGGCAAGCCCGATACAAGCACCGATGCGCAAGCGTAAACGGCGGTTGTTATAACGGTGCGGCTGCCTTTTCGCTCAAAGCGCATGATTAAATAAAGCATTACCGCCGCAGGAACATACATATACCCCGTGCCCGCCGTTAGCATTCCCAAAACGGATGCCACAAGAAGCAAAAGCCCGAAAGCTCCTCCCTCGTACGCCGCCGCCATAAACGATACCCCGAGGGGCGTTACAAATGAAAACACTTCCGCCCTTGAAATTAAAAAAGCGATTATCCCCAAAGCCGCTATCCTTTCCGGCTTGCCCTCCTTTGAGGCTATCTTCTTTCGTGCCGCGCTTACCGCGCCCTTTACCGTAACCTGTTGCACATTTATCACCTCATACAAAAATTATACCACATTTTTCCTGTGCATTTTGTCAAACCCTGTTGTGGGAATTTACTTGATTATTGCGGATTTTTGTGGTAAAATACTGTTTGAGGTGAGTTTCATGAAAAAAGCGTTCCCGGACAAGCTTCTGCTTTTCCTTCTCATTTTAATATCAGTTTGCGGAATTACCGCCGTTTACACAAGCGTTTACAGTTTCCCCTTTGCAGACTCGTATGTTAAAACGCAGTGTATTGCGTATTTTTTGGGCTTTTTGGCTTTTTTTGCGATGAATTACATATCTCCGAAAATTTTAGACAAGCTCTCGCCCCTGATTTTTATACTGTCCGTGGGGCTTCTTACTGCAGTTCTTATATTCGGAACGGGGCTTTCGGAGGCGGGCGGTCAAAGCTGGATAAGAATAGGCGGCTACGGCTTTCAGCCCTCGGAATTTGTGAAAATCGGCTTTATTATTACCTTCGCTTCTCACATTTCTCGGGTGGGAAACGGCATAAACTCCGCCAAAAACCTCTTTCTACTCCTTATCCATGCCGCCTGCTTTATTGTTCCGGTTCTGCTTGAGCCCGATTTCGGCACGGCACTCGTTTTTGTGTTCATCACCGCCTCGATGCTCTTTTTTGCAGGGCTTTCCTGGAAGTATTTTGCCGTCGGAGGAGGGCTTTTCGCCATTTCTCTGCCTGTTTTGTGGACGGTTCTCAAAAACTACCAAAAGCAAAGAATACTGGTCTTTCTAAACCCCGAGCTTGACCCGACAGGCTACGGCTACAATGTTATACAGTCAAAGCTTGCGCTCGGCTCGGGAAAAATCTTCGGAAACGGCTTTTTATCGGGCTACCTTACCCAAAACGAGCTTCTCCCTTCAAAGCACACCGATTTCATTTTCGCCGTTATCGGGGAGGAATTCGGCTTTTTGGGCTGTGCAACCGTTACGCTTTTGCTCTTTCTTATAATACTGAGGGTGTTTTTTATCGGCTACCGCTCGAAAAATACCTTCGGCGGTCTTATGGCTTGCGGTGTTTCGTCAATGCTCCTGTTCCACAGCTTTATTAACATCGGTATGTGCATGGGAATTATGCCCGTAACAGGTATTCCGCTCCCGTTTATAAGCTACGGCGGTTCATCCGTTGCGGCTTGCTTTATCGCCCTCGCACTCGCCTCCTCTACCTTAAAAAAATGACGATTGTCGATGCTCCAAGCAATAAAAGCACACCCGAAAACTGCAAATATTCGTGCTTAGAAAAAAGATACCTCAAATAGTCAAAGCTGTAAAGCCACGATGCCGCCAAAATTATCTTCATCATCCCTTTACGCTCCTTTTCAAATCGAGGTTTACATCAACGAAAAGCTCGTCCGAGGAAGGCTCAAATTCGCTCCACCCCTCTATTGTAAGATAGTTTTTCGCCGCCTTGCCGCGTATTCCCAATATGTCGCTTCCGCCCCGAAGTGTTTTCCGAAGCACTTTTCTTACAAGGCTTTTTATCTCCCTCTCGGCTCGGCTCTTTAGCTCATGTATGCTCTCGCTTTCAGCCTGTACCACCCCCGAAGCATTTATTTCAAGATGTATTTTTCCGCCCCGTACATTAACTTCCGAAGCGTTTTTTGTTATATTGATTATCTCACCGTCCGACAAGGTCACATTCATTTCGTCATCCCCTGCCGCCAGCATATATGCAGAAGACTCCTCAACGGAAAGAACAGTAGACAGCCTATCCCCCGAAAAAACCGCAATACCCGTCATCTCGCCGTTTTCACCCACGAAGGGGCAAAGGGCGCTTACATAGGGTGAGGTCATGTTATCGCAAAAAGTGTCAAGAATTATGCCCGGGCTTTTGGAATTATAGCGGTTCGACAAAAGCATCAGCTCCGCCTCCTTTGAAATGTTGCCGTTTCCGCCTTCGCACATGATTTTAAGATAGTCCTCAGCTCTCCCTTCCGAAACCGCAACTCCCATTGCGTTTTGTACATCAATATGCCTTCGTATGGGGTTTACAACATCGGAAATCCCTTCCCTCGATAATTCCTCGGACAAGACAGCCGCCTTTAGGTGAATGAACGATACCCTTCGTGTAAGGGCTCGGTTCAGCTTATAAAGTGCCTCGGCTACATTTGGCGCATCGACCGAATAGATAAGGTTCTCACTTGATTCCTCCGATTCATAAGAGGGCATTGCGGCGGTTAGTCTTACGCCCTCGGACACCTTATCCGCCGCCAAAACTATTGCGTACACCTCGTCTGACACCTCGTGCATATCGGCGCACCCCGAAAATATAAGGGGCAGTAAAAGCACCGCTATGCTCGCCCCTCTCCTGCCGAACCTAAAAATAACATATGCCGCAAAAACACCCAAGACCATTATCCCTCCGCCGTATTTTAGCACAAAGGACAGCCCGTTATTAAACGGCGGAAGCATACATAACCCCATAATGAGGGTTGCTGTGGGCAGAAGTATTCTCCGCCCGTCCGAAATGCCGAAGGTCTTTTTGAAGCTATGTGCGCACAGGGCGAAATTTATGCACACCGATATTGAAAAAATTACCGTCATCATAAGAAAAAACACCGAACCTACCCTCTGAAGCGCAGGCCCCCGATACACATTTTTGACAAGCTCCAATATCCCCGAAGCCTTTTCTCCCGACACCGTAAAGTCATAAACGCAGTTATAAAAAAGCGTCGAAAGAACCGCTGTAAAGCCGCAAAGGCTAATCGCCTTTATGCCGATTTTTCGCACAGTTTCCCCTCCGCCACATTCCTTCATAAGAAGCAGGAGAAGCATAATGTCGGAGTAAACGGAAAGAAATGAAAAAATCCCCGAGGGTATGTTATCAGGATGCCCCAAAACGGGATAAAGCTTTAAAAAATCGCACTGTCCGACGGATAAAATGAGAATCAGCGACACCGTAAGCACGCAAAGCTTAAAATAAAACTCCGATAGCCGAACCGCACCCGTAAGTCCCCTCGCTCCGACAAAGTACGCCGACACAAGCGACACAATGCAAAACACAAGCTCGCCCGTTTCGGGGAAGTTATAGATTTTTATTATCTTTATACTCTCGTGAAGGCTTGCCGCAGAATAAAAAAACAAATACCCCGTAAATATCCCTTGAGCAATTCTTCCCAGATTTTGGGAAAACGCTCTTTCAAAAAGGGTGAACAGACTTAGGTCGCTCTTTGAAATAAGCCAAAACAAAAATCCCGTTATCACCGCCGCTAAAAGGCTTGAAATCACGCTTGCGCTCCCCATTTTCGCTACCGCTTCGGGAAGATAGGAGCAAAAAAGCTTGGAGCTTATGAGTATGAAAATCATGGCTATTGCGCCGTGGCTTCCGGTTACGGCTTCGCTTTTCCTCATTTTAATCCCTCCATTTCCTTGAGCGGGCAGGCTGATTTTCCTTTTCCGATGTGTTAAGCTCATCGGGGCGAAACCGCTTTTTCCACACGGGAGGATTGTAAAGCACATTCGCATTCTGCTTGGTTTTCGGCGCAGTCGGGCTTAAAAGCCCCACACCAAAGGAATCCTCGCAGGCTATAATTCCGGCTATCATAAGCCCCACTCCTATACCGAAAAATCCCAAAAAGGACGCCAATGCTATAAACATAAGCCGCAATATCCTTATCCCGAAGGAAAAGCTGTAGTCGGGTATCGCAAAGTTGGCAATCACGGTAAAGGCAATCACGATTATTGAAACCGGGCTTACTATACCGGCTGTGACCGCCGCTTGCCCCAATATCAGCCCTCCGACTATGCCGATTGTGTTGCCCACCGCACCCGGCACTCTCACCCCCGCCTCCCTTATAAGCTCAAAGGACAGCTCAAGCAAAAGTATCTCAAACACCGCCGGGAAGGGAACATTCTCCCTTGATTTTGCTATTGCTATAAGCAGGTCGGTGGGAATCATCCCACGATGATAGTTCGATATGGCTATAAACACACCCGGCAGAAGCATTGCGATTATTACCGAGAAAAACCGCACTATGCGAAGAAGTGTTCCGTACTGCCAGCGTAAAGACGAATCCTCCGCCGATTTTATGAAGTTAGTTACCCCGACGGGCATTATGAGCGCAAAGGGCGTGCCGTCCACAAGCACCGCAACCCTCCCCTGGCAAAGATGAAGGGCGGCGGTGTCGGGCCGCTCGGTTGACAGTATGCTCGGCAAAATGCGGTACGGCCCGTCCTCTATAAACTGCTCCACCATGCCGCTTCCGCTTACAAAATCGCAGTCAATCCCCAAAAGCCGCTCCTTTACACACTCGATAAGCTCCGGATTTGCAAGCCCGTCCATGTACATAAGTGCGCAGGTGTTTCCGGTGAGATTTCCCACCTTCACAAACTCGCTTACAAGCCGCTCGCTCTTGATTATTTTCCTTATTAATGTGGTGTTGGTGCGTATGCTCTCTGAAAACGCCTCCTTTGAGCCCATTATGCTGCTCTCGTTCTCGGGCTTGCCGACGCTTCGCCGATCAAAGCCCTTTGTTTCGCAAAGGAGCGCATAGCCCATTCCCTGAACTACCACCGCAGTATCGCCCATTAAAACCCCTCGAAACGCTTCGCCGTACGTTTTTGCTCGCTTTACGGAATTTATCTCTACAATGTCGGAAATGCTTTTGCTTTCTCCCCCGTACTTTGTAAGAGGCTTCAGGATGAACTCGTTTATGCTGTCGCTTCTCACCATTCCGTCTATGAAAACCGCTATCCCCGTTTTTCCGCCCGTGCTAAACTCCCTTATAACAATGTCGCCGTTTAATTCCGCCCGAAAGCTCTCATAAAACACGCTTTTTACCTTATTTATATCCGTTGAAATTTCTTCGTTTTCGTGACTTTCCTTTGCCGAACCTCGAAATTTCGGTATGAAAAAGCCGTCCTTTTCCGCCTTGCACCTATATTTGAGCAAATTAATAATCCGCATAACAACACCTCTTTTCGGTATTATTTGCGGATTATGCGTAATTATTCGGTTTTGTAATATTTCACATTGGAACGCTCTGCTCATAAAGAGTGTCGGGGCAGTAATCAATATCCTTAGGCCAAACAACCGTTCCGAATTCCACCTTGACGGATTTGAAAAATGCAATATTATTAAGCGGTGCAAACACTCTCATATCCAAAAGTTGTTTTGCATCAAACTTTCTCTTTTCTCCGTTGTTGAATGTAAGCAAAAGCTCATAATTGTCATTCGGAATAACCTCGATCACCCTCGGCCCGAGGGGAGCACCCTTAATTATTTCGTCCATATTAAACTCCTTATCTTAACGGCTCAATGCGGAAGGTTTCTTCGCCGTTCGCCGCTAATTCCCAATTAGCCTTTAATTCATCTTCGTGCAATAAAACCCACGCTCTGACAAAGGCTGTTTGCTTTTTAGGAAATTCACCGGAAAGTATTTCGCCATCCAAACCGAAAACCGCTTCGTACTCATTATAGAAAGCATGTAAATGGGGACAACTGTGCTTTCCAAAGTCTTTCCAATTCATTTTAATCAAAATTCCGAAAAACATACTTAATGTCGGCATATACATTACCTCCGTTTCATTATACTGTATTTTTGAAATTTTATGTGATTATTTGGAATTCAATACCCCAAAACTCCGGTTATGCTTTCCTCGTCACGCACCCAGTCGGACACGGGGATTTCATCATACTCGTCCTCGCTCCGCCTGATTACAACCTTTTCTATCCCGGCGTTTATGATGAGCTTTTTGCACATGGAGCAGGAGGACATATTTACAACAAGCGTGCCCGTTTTAACCTCACGCCCCGAAAGATACAGCGTTCCGCCCTTCATTTCGCTCCGAGCCGCACTGATTATGGCGTTTGCCTCGGCATGAACGGAACGGCAAAGCTCATACCTCTGCCCTCTCGGTATTCCGAGCTTTTCACGAAGGCACACTCCGCTGTCACTACAGTTGCAGGTGCCTCGGGGCGCACCGGTATAGCCTGTTGACACAATCTCGTCATTTTTCACGATCACCGCCCCGAAATTTCGCCTAAGGCAGGTTCCACGCTCCAAAACGGTATCGGCAATATCAAGATAATAGTTGACCTTATCCCGTCTTTCCATAAGCTATTACCCCTCGTAATCCATAATTTTTTTAACTCTTGCCTCGTGACGCTCCCCCAAAAAGGACGCTCCGAGGTACGCATCGACGATTTCCTCCGCTACGCAAACCCCCGTAATTCTGCCCCCGAGTGCAATTACATTGGCGTTATTGTGACAGCGGGACATTTTTGCAGAGTACGAATCCGTACAATGCGCACACCTTATTCCCTTAACCTTATTTGCGGCAATGGATATTCCTATGCCCGTTCCGCAAAAGAGAATTGCCCTGTCGCACTCTCCCAAAAGAAGCCCCTCGCAGGTCTTAAACGCAATATCGGGGTAGTCTGCCGCCGAGCCGGAGTATGTGCCGTAGTCCTTGATTTCGTACCCCTTATCCGAAAGATATTTCTTAATATGCTCCTTAAGCTCAAAGCCGCCGTGGTCCGCACCCAATCCTATAATCATTTTTTGTTCCTCTCTCTTTCTTCAAGCTCACGCTGTGCCTGCGGCTTATTGATATAAACCGCATCAGCGTGGTTATAGTCCGTAAATTTTCCTTCAGCCTCCGCCGCAAAATTAAGGGACGCGGCAGAAGGTCTGTCAAACCTCGCATCAAGCCTTAAAACTCCCGAAATGCCTTCGGTTTCTCCTACGGCGTAGGTTTTGCCCCGAAGCGTTTTTACATACTCGTTAAGCTCCGAAATGCTTATAAAGGTCGGCTCAAGCACCGCCTTATGGGTTTTGCCCCGAAAGCTGTATATTGCGGCATAAACGTTGCCGCCCCTTGCATCAATGGCGGAAAGCACCCTTCCGCCCGTGAATTTAAGGTTATACGAAAGAGCTAAAAGCGTGTTCACCGCCGCAATTTCCTTCCCCAATGCCTGGCTAAGCGTCCGAGCCGCCGTAAGCCCTATTCTTATCCCGGTAAATGAGCCCGGCCCTGCGGCGCAGGCAATGCGGTCAATCTCGGACGGCTCAAGCTCAATGCTGTTAAGTACCGCCATAACCGCCGGCATGAGGCTTTTTGAGTGGGTTTTTTTATTGTCAATGCTAAGCTCCGCCAGCACCCTTTCTCCATGCGTTACAGCCACGCTCAAAACATTTGTCGATGTATCAATCCCTAAAATCATATTCTAACCCTTTTTCTATAGTTATACTGCGATAATCGTCGCCCCGAGAAAGATCCCGCTCGATTGTGACGGTGTACGCACCGCGCGGTATAACCGAATCCATATTCTCCGGCCACTCAACGGCACAAATACCGTCCATGTAAAAATACTCGTCAAGCCCGATGTCCGCCGCATCGTCCCCCGAAAGCCTATAGGCATCAAAGTGATAAAGGGGGATTTTGCCGCTGAGATACTCGTTTACAAGCGTGAAGGTGGGGCTTGTGACATACTCTTGTACCTCAAGCTCCTCCGCAATTCCCCTCACAAAAACGCTTTTTCCTACCCCCGGCTCACCTACGAGCCTTATTGCATCGCCCCGTTTTAACTCACCGCAAAACGCCTTGCCCACTGCCTTTGTTTCAGCCTCGCTGAAGGTTTCGTACCGCATAATCAAAACAGTCCCGTAATAATGCCGTCATCGTCAATATCAATATTGTTTGCGGCAGGGATTTTGGGAAGCCCCGGCATCGTCATAATATCCCCCGAAAGCGCAACCACAAAGCCTGCGCCGGCAGAAAGCGTTACATCGCTTATCTTAAAGGTGTAGCCCTCGGGGTTGCCGAGCTTTTTGGGATCGTCCGAAAACGAATACTGGGTTTTTGCAATGCACACGGGGATTTCGGAATATCCGTCCTCGGTTATACGTTCAAGTGCCTTTTTAGCCTTCAGGCTATACTCAACCGAGCCTGCGTGATATATCTTCTTTGCGATTGTTTCTATCTTTTCCTCCAAGGAAAGGGAGGTATCGTAAAGGAACTTAAATTCGTGCTTTCCGTTCTCTATTGCCGAAAGCACCTCATGAGCAAGGCTTTCCGCTCCTTCTCCGCCCTTTGCAAAGCCTTCCGTTACGCTAACCCTTGCGCCGAGGGACTTACAAAGCTTTTCGATTTCGCCGATTTCCTCGTCGGTATCGGTTAAGAATTTATTTATCGCAACCACAACCTCAACGCCGTAGCCCTGAAGGTTCTCTATATGCGCACGGAGGTTGCAAAGACCACGCTTTAAGCTTTCAACATCGGGCTTTGAGGTGTCCTCTTTTTTCACTCCACCGTTATACTTTAAGGCACGAGCCGTTGCAACAAGCACGATTGCCGAGGGCGTGAGTGAGCCTAAGCGGCACTTAATATCAAGAAATTTTTCCGCTCCGAGGTCCGACCCGAAGCCTGCCTCGGTTACAACATAGTCCCCAAGCTTAAGGGCGGTTTTTGTTGCGGTGAGGCTGTTACAGCCGTGGGCAATGTTCGCAAACGGGCCGCCGTGGATAAAGCAGGGCGTTCCCTCAAGCGTCTGCACAAGGTTCGGCTTTATTGCGTCCTTAAACAGAGCCGCCATTGCCCCTTGTGCATGAAGATCGCCTGCGGTTACGGGCTTATTATCGTAGGTTCTGCCGATTACGATTTTGGAAAACCGCTCCTTAAGATCCGAAAGCCCGTCCGCAATGCACAAAATCGCCATTATCTCCGATGCTACGCTTATCATAAAGCCGCTTTCCCTCGGAACTCCGTTAAGCCTTCCGCCAAGCCCGATTACAACATTCCTCAGTGCCCTGTCGTTCATATCAAGGCAACGCTTAAAGGTGATTGTTTTGGGATCAATCGAAAGAGCGTTGCCCTGCTGAAGATGATTGTCAATCAGCGCCGCAAGAAGATTGTGCGCCGTTGTTACGGCATGGATGTCCCCCGTAAAATGAAGGTTTATATCCTCCATCGGCACAACCTGGGAATAGCCGCCTCCGGCAGCTCCGCCCTTCACGCCGAAAACTGGCCCTAGCGATGGCTCACGAAGCGCAATAACGCAGTTTTTGCCAAGTCGGCAAAGTGCCTGACCGAGCCCTATTGTAACCGTTGTTTTGCCCTCGCCTGCCGGGGTGGGGTTTATTGCGGTGACGAGAATCAGCTTACCGTCGGGCTTATCCTTAAGCCTTTTTCTGACATTTAAGGAAACCTTCGCCTTATATTTTCCGTACGGCTCAAGCTCCTCATCCTTTATGCCTGCCATCTCCGCAATTTCGGAAATGGGCTTCATTTTACATTCTCTTGCAATCTCTATATCCGATTTCATAAGCTTCCTCCAAATTAAGTTTATATTACTATTTTATCACACATTTTTGCAAAAATAAAGGGGTTTATTAAAAAAAGACGGAAAAATCCGCCTTTTTTTTACTCGAATGCTATTACTCTTATTTTTCCGCCGTCAATGGGTTCGGCATCGTAGTATGCACGAAGGTTTACAGCACTGTCAGGCAGTGCTTCGGTTATATCCGTTTGCAGCCAGTCGCCGCCCACGCTCTTTTTATAAACCGTTGCATTTTCGTCAATATCGTACTTTATGTTATCCGAGCTTATGATGTATTCCTTTGTAATATCCCGTATTCCGCCTACCGAGAACAGCGCATCCGCACGCACCACGCCTCCTGCGGTGTACTCAAATCTCGCTCCGATTCCGCTTGCGAGCGTTACGGGTGCAAGACCGCAAAGGGTTGTGGTTTGGTTCCACGAGCCCGTCTTTGAACCTATGCGATAGCCGAACATTCCCGTTCCCGTATTGGGATAGGGCGCAGAGGTGATAATTCCGTATTCGTACGCATCACCGGTGACATTTTTAAGTATCATTGCGGTGATTACATCCGAGGAGTTCTTTTCGTAGTAAAGCACATCTCCTCCGTCAGCCGTTCTCCCCGCAAGCCTTTGGGGATATACCCTTTTATAAAGCGTACTTGCCCCCCAGTCGTCTGATGCAACATCCAAAATGGCAGCATCGGGAGAAATTTTGTATTTATCAAGATACAGCCCGTCACTGCTGAACTTTCCGCTTACATAAGAGTTTGAATTTATGCTTGTAACCGTTCCGACTCCGCCTTCAAACGAAATCCTTACAACCTTATTTTTAAGGGAGGAGCAGTCCTTCTTTACGGTATAGGTCGCAGTATCGCCGTCAGGCTTTACAATGCTTGCGGTATATACGGTTTCGTCCGTACCGTCATCATTTATGTCACGCTCGGACACGGTCGATCCTATAAGATACCCGTAAACCGCCGAATTTGTCGTTTCCGGACTTGCAACCCCGGCAACCTCGCCGTTTCTTCCCAAAAGAAGCGTTACGGTATCGCCGTAGCGGAAGCTTCCGCCGGAGGACAGCGCATTGTACGCATCCGCCCCCTCAAGGGTATAGCTTACGCCCGAAACCGTTACGGCTGTGGGCATATCACGATTGGGCGTTGCGCTTTCGTAAATGCCCGTAATCTTTTTGCTGTATGCAAAAATCATGTTAAGCTCGCCCGAGTAGTAGGCTATATCGTTTGTCTGAAGCTCCCCGACGGAAGCCTCCGAGCTATCTCTCATAACCTTTACCCCGGAAAGTGAATCTATCCCAAACTCACCGTACCACGAAACGCCCAAATCCACTCTGCACGGCCCTTCAAGGCTGTTTGTGGTGACGGAAATATAGTCAATTTTCCCGTTTCTATCACGCTTTACATACATAACATCGCCGATAGAAAGCTTAGCCTTAGCACTACTGTACACCGTTTTTTGGGAATCAAGATAGGTTTCTGTGTCACCCGTTAAGTTTATGGGGGAAACAGAGCCGTTATCGTAAACCAGAACCGAGTCCCCGAGCACGGAATATACAACATATTTCTCGCTTGTGTTTATCGCTTCGTCCGCCACAAAGTACGCCGCTTTCCCGTTTTTGTTCACGAAAAGCTTGCCCTCAACCGCCGTTTCCGCAAAAAAGCTTTCGGCACGCTTGTAGCTTCCGCTCGGGGTTAAAATCGTGTTGTCCGAATCGTTTTCAGACACTATCTCGGTATCTGAAACCACCGACCACTCGAATGTGGATATATACTCTGTATTTGAGCCCTTTGCCTTCATTGTAAGAAGGTTATAGGCAAGGTTTGCGGTGTCGGCACGGGTTAGAGCCTCGCCCTGTACCCGGCTGACATTTTTCGTAAGCTCGATATTCTCCGCAAGCCCTATCTGCCCCGAGGGCCAGGACGAGCCGAAATCCTCTGCTCCGTAGCCTAAAAGCCTAAGAAGTATCGTAAGCCCTTCCTCGTATGTTACGGTTTTTGCAGGTCTAAACGTGCCGTCGGGATACCCCGAAACTATCCCGGCAGAAAGCGCAACCTTAACATACGGTGCAGACCAATCCTTATAGCTTACATCGGGAAAGGGCGACACGGAAAGTCCTGCCGGAACGGAATTTCTATATGACGATGCCGCAACAGCCACCTTTGTAAATTCCGCACGGGTTACGGTATCCGAGAGCCTAAAATTGCCGTCACCGTCCCCTTGCATTATCTCAAGCTCCGAAAGAAGCCCCAACATCGCATCCTCGCCCGTTGCGAACGATTCCTCCGGCAAAAGCACCGTTATAAAAAGCATGACCGCAAGAAATGCACATAAAATTTTCTTATTCATTAAAGCCACCTCCGAAAATCAATCATACCTCAAAGCGTCTATCGGGTTGAGCGCCGCCGCCTTCTTCGCCGGGAAGTAACCGAACGCAACTCCGATTACCGCCGAGAAGGAAAACGCTATTATCATAGCCGGAACAGACAGCGCAACATTCGTGAAAATGCTGCATAGCTTAGATAGCCCTATTCCGGCAAGCACCCCGATGACGCCGCCCACGGCGCTTGTGGTTATCGCCTCAACCACAAACTGGCTCTTTATATCCCACGGCGTTGCGCCGAGTGATTTCCTTATTCCGATTTCTCTCGTCCGCTCCGTTACCGAAACGAGCATTATATTCATTATTCCTATTCCGCCGACAAGGAGCGAAATCCCCGCAATGCCCGCAAGCATCACGCTCATCATGCCCGTTATCTCGTTTAAGGAATCGAGTATCTCCTTGGTGTTCATTACGCTGTGGTAGTCGGAGCTTCCGAAAAGGTCGATAAAATACCCGTTTAAAAGGCTCTCTGCACGATCCGTCATCTCCGCACTGACGGCACTTACGGAAAATATGTTCGGGCTTTTCATCCCCGACATTTTAAGCGCAAGAGAATATGGTATGTAAATTGCATCGTCGGAGGAATCCTCCGCACTGTCGGCAGATTCATCCAAAACTCCCACTACACAAAACGATAGCCCGTTTATCTTGAGCGTTTGCCCGATTGCTCCGCTGTCGCTCCCGAAAAGCTCACGGGATATATATGTCCCCACAACGCAGTTGTGAAGCCTATCTTTTACATCGGCATAGCAAAGGGCTCTGCCGTAGGCAATATCAAGATTGCGAAGCGCGCGGTATTCCTCGTTTACACCCTTTACGGACGTATCGGCATCGACGCTCCCCGACTTTGCGTTCGCCTCAAGGGAAACAAGCGGCGAAACTGCCGCAAACACATCGGGGTTTTCGTCCGCAAGCTCGATTAAGTCCTCGGTATCGACGGTTCTGTTGCCGCCTCTACCCATTATCATTACCTGAAGGATGTTACTGCCCATTGCTTCAAACTGCGAGTTTATCTCAACCGTCACGCCGTTTACTATGCTCACAAGCACTATTACCGACGCAACTCCTATGATTATTCCGAGCATTGTGAGAAAGGATCGCATTTTGCTCGTTGCAAGGCTTTTTACCGCCATTTTGAACGCTTGCTTAAGGTTCATAAAATCCCCTCCCCCTGAAGCTCATCGGAAATAATCTTTCCGTCCTGTATTCTGACAACCCTCGGTATCTGCGCCGCAATGCCGTTATCGTGGGTTATCAGCACGACGGTTGTGCCTTCGCTGTGAAGCTTTTTAAGAAAGCCTATCACATCGTGCCCCGTCTTTGAATCAAGCGCACCTGTGGGTTCGTCCGCAAGTATTACAGGGGGGTTGCCCGCAAGCGCACGGGCTATTGAAACCCTCTGCTGCTGACCTCCCGAAAGCTGTGAGGGGTACTTTTTGTACCTATCGGAAAGCCCTACTCTATCGAGCGCATCAAGTGCCATTTTATGCCGCTTTTCTGCCGAAATTCTGCGGTAAATAAGGGGCAGCTCGACATTTTCGAGAAGCGTCATCTTAGGGATAAGGTTATACTGCTGAAATATAAACCCAAGCTCACGATTTCTTATATGGGCAAGCTCCTTCTCGCTCATGGTGCTTACATCGGTGCCGTTTAATGAGTATGTGCCGGAGGTGGGTATATCAAGGCACCCGATTATATTCATGCAGGTGGACTTACCTGAGCCCGACGAGCCGACTATTGCCACAAATTCGTTTTTCCCCACATGAAGGGAAATCCCGTCGAGGGCGCGGATCTGCGCATCGCCCTCGCCGTATATTTTATAAATATCCCGAAGCTCTATCATTGTCTGTTGCCTCCGCCGGAAGGTCTGTTACCTCCGCCCGGTGCTCCGTCGGGTGCTCCACCTGCCGGTGCTCCGCCTGCCGGCATTCCCATCATGCCCATCACGCCGTTCATCATTGTATCAACCTGAACCTCGGGCACGACAACTACATCGCCCTCGGAAAGACCGGACTTTATCTCAACCATTTTATCGTCCGACAGTCCCGTTTCGACCGTCACCGCCGAAAAGCCCTCGGGAACCTCGATTGCATCCGCAATTCTCGGCTTATTTTCTTCGGTTTCGCCATTTTTCTCCTTGGACGCTCCGCTGACCTTCGCAACCACCAGATTGCCCTTCTGAACCGCCGAAACGGGTATGCAAAGCACATCCTCCCTTGTATCGACGATTACATTTGCGTCAACATTCATCCCCGGGATAAGCTTTCTTTCGTAGTCCTCAGAGCCGTAAACCGCCTTTTCCGACCTTTCAATATCTTCACCCGCAAGCGTTACCTCGACAGGATAGGTCGTTACACCGTTTGCGCTCGTTCCGACGGTGCTTACGGTCTTAATAACGCCCTCGTATTTTACGCCTTCAACCGCATCCGCCGTTACCTCAACCTTCTGCCCTGCCTTCATATAAGTAATGTCAAGCTCGTCTACGGTCATATTGAACTTAAGCGAATCGACATCCTGGATTATCGCCATTACGGTTGCGCCGTTTGTGGCGTCCAATGTGTCGCCCTTTTTAGAGTTCTTCTGCACGATTTTTCCCGTAACCTTTGCCTTTATCTTATAATCGTCCTCCAAAGAATCGTTCAAATCGTCAAGCTGGCGAACCGCCTGATTATACGCAATCCGGGCATTGTTTACGGAGGAATTTACATCGGTACTCGAAATGTACGCTATCATCGCACCGCCCGAAACCTTATCTCCCTCAACGAAATTAAGGTTCGTAACCGTTCCTTTGGCGGTTGCGGTATAGGTCTTTTCGCTTCCGTAGGAAAACGTGCCGTAGGAATTGCACGCAATATCAGAAACCATTGCGGTTGCCATTTCCCCGTCCGTTATTGCGCCCGGGTTTTTGACGCTTATCTCAACATTTTTAACCGGCACGCCCTCCGAATTTACGATGCTTCCGCCCGAAACGCTCTTGACGGAGCCTAAAATCTCGGAATTTGACGATGCAAGCGTAATTTTTGCGCTCTGCCCAACTCTCAAGCTTTCCGCCTCGCCTACATTAAAAGGAACCGTCAGCACAAGATTTTCGGTATCCTTTACGGTGGCTATCGGTGTACCGGCGTTTACCTCGTCCCCGTTTTTAACCGAAAGCTCGGTTACTACACCTGAAAACGATGCGGTTATACTTAAATCCCGTAAGCTTTTGTTTGCGCTCGCCAGTGAATCAGCCGCTTTTTGGATATTTTCCTTTGCGGTTAATATGCTCTTATTTACGGATTCGGGATCAATCTCGTAAAGAACATCCCCCTCTTTTACCTGCATACCTTCCTCGATATAATCTGCAATTATATCGCCCTTGAGCATTGAGGTAACGCTGTACTCATCGTTTGGCTCGATTGTGCCGGAAGCTTCTATAGCCTTTGTAACACTTCCCAGCGTAGCAGTATAGGTCTGCGCCTGTGCCTTATCACTTTCCGAACCGCCCAAAATGCTGCACGCTGCAACTGTTGCCGCTACAATCAGCGCCAATATTATTATCACGATGAGCCATTTGGGAACATTTCTTTTCCGATTGCCTGCTCTGCCTTTTTTCAGCATAGCCCTACTCCTTTCATTAAGAGCAAAATTCTGCCGTTTATATTAATTATATTAATAATTATAGCCTGCCATTATAGCATTTTTGTTAGGCTCAAGGAGGTGTTCCTTTCTTTTGGGAGTCATCTGCTCCAAGCCCGATATTACAGTTTCTATGGGAAGAATGCCCGTTTCCTTCACGATTTTTCCCAAAACTATCATGTTTGCAAGCTTTGTTATGTTCATTTCCATTGCCATGTCGGTTGCGGGAATGTCAAAATACCGCACATCGTCACGCTTTCCCTTTGCGTCAATTAAGGTGCTGTCCTTAATTATAACGCCGCCCGGTGCAAGCGTGTCCTCGAATTTGAAAAACGACGGTCTGTTCATCACCGCAAGTATCGTAGGCTCGGTTACAAGTGGTGAGCTTATGGGTAAGTCCGACACGATTACATGACAGTTCGCCGTTCCGCCTCGCATCTCCGGCCCGTAGGACGGAAGCCACGATACCTCCATATCCGCCTTCATGGCAGAATATGCCAAAACCTTCCCTGAGAACAGTATTCCCTGTCCTCCGAAGCCTGCAAATATAAGCTTATGCGTCATATCAATCTACCCCCTTTACATCACGGAACACTCCGAGAGGATAGTATTTAAGCATATTTTCTTCCATCCACGCCATTGCATCGGTAGGCGACATTCCCCAGTTCGTGGGACAGGTGGACACTACCTCCACAAAGCTATAGCCAACTCCCTCGACCTGATTGCGGAACGCCTTCTCTATTGCCGCCTTTGCCTTCATTATATTGGGTACGTTATTGACCGTCACACGCTCTATGTACATAGGCCCGTCAAGGCTTGAAAGCAGCTCGCACACCTTTATGGGGTTGCCCTGGGTTTTTACATCCCTGCCGTACGGCGATGTCTGGGTGACCTGCCCCGGAAGCGATGTGGGTGCCATTTGACCGCCCGTCATACCGTAAATTGCGTTATTTATGAATATTACCGTTATATTCTCGCCCCTTGCCGCCGCATGAACCGTTTCTGCCGTTCCGATTGCAGCCAAGTCGCCGTCCCCCTGATAGGAAAACACGATATTATCGGGGTTCGCCCTCTTTATTCCCGTTGCAACAGCAGGCGCTCTGCCATGCGCCGCCTCCTGCATATCGCACTCAAAATAATTGTACGCCATTACCGCACATCCGACCGGCGCAACTCCGATTGTTCTGCCCTCTATCCCGAGCTTATCTATCGCCTCGGCTATCAGCCTGTGCACTATCCCGTGAGGACAGCCCGGACAATAATGAAGCGTTGTATCGGTAAGCGCATGAGGCCTTGTAAATACCTTTTCCATTATCTTTTACCCCCTAAAATCTTCTCAACCCTTGACACTATCTCATAAGGTGTGGGCACCATTCCGCCCGTTCTTCCGTAAAAATACACATCGGTCTTGCATTCGGTAGCAAGCTTTACATCCTCAACCATTTGTCCCATGCTCATTTCAACCGTGAGTATGGGCTTGCCTGCCTCTGCTACCGACCTGTAAGCCTCCTTCGGGAAGGGCCAAAGGGTGATAGGTCTTATTATCCCTGCCTTTATTCCCATATCCGAAAGTATCTCCTTTGCGGTTTTGGCTATCCTTGAAATCGTGCCGTAGGCGGTGATGATAATGTCGGCATCCTCCGTATCCACGCACTCGACCATGGTTTCGTTTTCTTCTATTGTCTTATAACGCTCGTAGCGTTCTATAACCGTTTTTTCAAGCTCGTCGGGCTTCAAATAAAGCGAATTTATGATGTTTCTTTTGCGCTTCATTCCCGTACCGCTCGTTGCCCACGGCTTTTCGGGAAGCTCCTCTACAGTATCCTCGGGGAACACAACGGGCTCCATCATCTGCCCTATCATTCCGTCACCCATTATCATGGAGGGGATTCTGTATTTATCCGCTATCTCGAAAGCGTGACGGGTAAGGTCAACTATCTCCTGGATTGAAGCAGGCGCAATTACGAAAAGGTGATAATCGCCGTGGCCGCCTCCCTTTGTTGCCTGGAAATAGTCGCTCTGCGCCGGCTGTATGCCGCCAAGCCCCGGGCCGCCTCGCACGATATTTACGATTACGCACGGAAGGTCCGCTCCTGCGATATACGAAATGCCTTCCTGCTTAAGGCTTATCCCCGGTGAGGACGAGGAGGTCATTACCCTCGCTCCCGCTCCTGCCGCTCCGTAAACCATATTGATTGCGGAAATCTCGCTCTCCGCTTGCAAAAACACGCCCCCGTCAATCTTCGGAAGCCTTTTTGCCATGTACGCCGCAAGCTCCGTCTGCGGTGTTATCGGATACCCGAAAAACATCTTACAGCCCGCTCTTATCGCCGCTTCGGCTATAGCCTCGTTGCCCTTCATAAGTACCTTCTCTGCCATTCCCCGTTACCTACCTTTCTACCTCAATTACCACATCGGGGCAAATCCTTGCACAACTGGCGCACCCAATGCATTTTTCCATTTCCGTTACCTCAGCCGGGTGAAAGCCCTTGCTGTTTATCCTGTCGGTCGCCATATGTACTATCCCCTTGGGACACACGCTCCTGCAAAGCTCACAGCCCTTGCACTTATCCTCTCTGAATGTTACCCTTGCCATATATGCGTTCCTCCTCAAAACGGCCGATTTATGTAAAAATCAAGCTCAAAATATTTATCCTTATTCTTAATCAGTGTTCTGTTTTCCCTGTCGCTGCAAACAAACCTCAGGGGAAGCTTGGTTTTTGCCGAAACCTCCTCGCAAAGCTCCTCGCCTCTTGCTACCACCTCGGGCGTTGTTTCCGACAGCAAATGCGTGTTTCCGACAATTCCCGTAAACGAAAGTCCGCTTGCGCCCTCGATTGCGTCTATCATTGCTATTGCGCCTGCCGCATCCGCCGTTTCCGGTCTGCTTCGGTTAAGCACAAAAAGCATATCGTAGCCGCATTTTTTAATCTTCTCGCGGAACATTCCCAGCACGCCGGCGCCTTCATCGTCGCCCCCGACATCGAACACGCCCAGCACGCCCTCATCCTCAAACACCGAATTTATCTCCCCGGGAATCGTGATAATATCAAGATTCGTTCCGGCAAACTCGGGAGAAATTACCTTTATTCCAAGGTTCTCAAGCTCCCACTCGGCGTCCTTGGTGCGAAAATAGGGGTTTACGGTGTCCATATCCGCTATCGTCACCTTTTCATGACTGCGCCTTAAGTGCATCGCGTAATTGACCGCAAATTCCGTCTTTCCGCTTCCGTAATGCCCTGCGATGATTGTAATTCGCTTCATATTAATCACCACCTTTGACATTTAAGTATATCACAATGTTATTTTTATGTCAATTTGTAATATGTACAAAAATTATAAGCGGCGACTGTCCCTACAGTACAAATTGTAAACCCCGATTGTTAAGAAAATATGAACAAACTGTAAATTCGTTCCCTTTATGCCTTAAATTTTGCACGCTTCAAAATTTTTCAAAGTTTTTTTCAAAAACCCCTTGACAAATTGCAAAATAGGTGGTATCTTATTATTAGCACTCGGGGGTTTAGAGTGCTAATTACGAAAAAGGTCGGTGAAATTCTATGGATTATGCCGATGTTAAATTTAATCCGGAGTCCCTTTCGGAAAGGAAATTACTTATATTAAAGGCGGTTGTGAGAGACTTTATAAGGTCGGATCAGCCTGTCGGCTCGGTCAGCATCGTGAAAAACTATCTGCCGGAGGTTTCCTCCGCAACGGTTCGCAACGAGCTTGCCGCTTTGGAAGGTATGGGCCTTATTTTTCAGCCCCACACCTCGGCAGGCAGAATCCCAACCACCGCAGGATACCGCATTTTCATCAACTCGCTGATGGAAAAGAAAAGGCTCGAAGCTGCCGAAATGATAGAAATTCAAAACGCAATGCAGCAGCCCGCTTTCCGCATGGGCAACATCCTAAGAGATGTAACGGAGGTTCTGTCACGCATTACCTCGACCGCCTCCCTCGCACTAAGCCCTCGGCTTAGCCGTGCGGTAATCAAGGCGGTAAGGCTTCTTCGGCTTGACAGCTTTAACCTCGTTTTAATCGTCTTTGCAGAAGGCGACATCGTAAAACATTCCCACATAAAGCTTGAAATCCCCATAGGCGAGGAGCTTTCGGCAAGGCTGTCGACTGCCCTTAGCCGTGAGTTTTCGGGCGTCAGAATGGAGGATATTTCAGAGGACAGCTTCATTAAAATAATGTCCGCATTTTCATCGTCTCCCGAGCTTGTGGGCAAGGTTTTAAGGCTTATCATCCGTGCGGTGGAGGAATCCGCAGAGGTCGGCGTTACGCTTTCGGGCGCAGAGTACATCTTCGATTTCAAAAGCCTTTCCGGAACCGACGAGGCAAAGCAGTTATACAGAATGCTGTCGAGCGGTGAGGAAATCGGAAAAATTGCGTCCAATGCAAAAAAGGACGGCGTTTCCGTTATTTTGGGTGACGAAACGGGCGACAAAAGGCTATCCTCGCTTGCAGTATTTATAGGAAGGTACGCCCCCGACGATACGAGCGTCCTGGCGGCGGTAGCTCCGGAAAACTGCGATTACGAAAAAATCTGCGCCGCACTTGAATACACCTGTCGGCACATGATGCGGCTTAACCGCCCGGGCGGCGGCAACAAGCTTATTTTACGCCGCAGAGGCTATTGAAAGGAGCATTTTTATGGCTGAAGATATTAATAAAGAAGAAAAAATCACTCCCGAAGGCGAGCAAAAGCCAAAGGAAACCAAAAAGAAAAAGAAGGAGCCAAAGGTCAATCCCCTTCAAAAGGAGATCGATGAGCTTAAAGATAAGCTTCTTCGCACCTCGGCAGAGTACGAAAACTATCGGAAGCGAACCGCAAAGGAAAAGGAGCAGCTTCGCGCATCTGTTATCTCCGACACGGTTTCCGATTTCGTCCCCGTTATCGACAATCTCGGCTACGCCCGTGACAGCCTTTCAAAGCAGGAGGGCGTCGATGTGAGCGGCATCGAAATGGTTATTAAGCAGTTTACGGATATTCTCTCGGGGCTCGGGGTTTATGAAATAGAGGCGGAAGGAAAGCCCTTTGACCCCAATCTCATGAACGCCGTTATGCACGAGGAAAATCCCGATTTGCCCGAAAACACCGTATCGCAGGTGCTTCAGAAGGGCTATATTATCGGCGAGCGGGTTATCCGTCACGCCATGGTTAAGGTTGCAAATTAATTTTTAGGAGGTTTTATATATGTCAAAAGTAATAGGTATTGATTTAGGTACAACTAACTCTTGTGTGGCTGTTATAGAAGGCGGCGAGGCTACGGTTATCGCTAACGCTGAGGGTGCAAGAACCACCCCTTCAGTTGTTGCCTTCACAAAATCGGGCGAAAGGCTTGTGGGCCAGGTCGCAAAGCGTCAGGCTATCACAAATCCCGACAGAACCGTTATGTCAATTAAGCGTGAAATGGGTACAAACTACACCGTTTCCATTGACGACAAAAAGTACACTCCCCAGGAAATATCCGCTATGATTCTCCAAAAGCTCAAGTCCGATGCGGAAAGCTATCTCGGGGAAACCGTTACAAAGGCGGTTATCACCGTTCCGGCGTACTTCTCGGACGCTCAGCGTCAGGCTACAAAAGACGCAGGCAAAATTGCCGGTCTTGAGGTTGAAAGAATTATAAACGAGCCTACCGCTGCCGCTCTTGCTTACGGACTTGACAAGGACAACGATCAGAAAATCATGGTATATGACCTCGGCGGCGGCACATTCGATGTTTCCATACTCGAAATCGCAGACGGTGTGTTCGAGGTTCTTGCTACAAGCGGTAACAACCACCTTGGCGGTGACGACTTCGACAACAAAATCATCGACTATCTCGCATCCGAGTTCCAAAAGGAAAACGGTATCGACTTAAAAGCTGACAAAATGTCCTATCAGCGTCTTAAGGAAGCGGCTGAAAAGGCTAAAATCGAGCTCTCCGGCGTTACGACTTCAAACATCAATCTGCCCTTCATCACGGCGGACGCTACAGGTCCAAAGCACCTCGACATTACCCTCACAAGGGCAAAGTTTGACGAGCTTACGGCTGACCTTGTAAACGCTACAATCGAGCCTTCAAAGAGGGCACTTTCGGACGCAGGTCTTACGGCAGACCAGATCGACAAGGTAATCTTAGTCGGCGGTTCTTCGAGAATACCTGCGGTTCAGGAGGCTGTTAAAAAGCTCACCGGAAAAGAACCCCACAAGGGCATCAACCCCGACGAGTGCGTTGCGGTAGGTGCGGCTCTCCAGGCAGGCGTTCTCACGGGCGATGTTACGGGACTTCTGCTCCTTGATGTAACTCCCCTGTCACTTGGTATCGAAACCCTGGGCGGCGTTTTCACAAAGCTCATCGAAAGAAACACAACTATCCCGACAAAGAAAAGCCAGGTGTTCTCCACCGCCGCTGACAATCAGACCGATGTTGAGGTTCATGTGCTCCAGGGCGAAAGAGAAATGGCGGCTTACAACAAAACCCTCGGAAGATTTAACCTCTCAGGCATCCCCATGGCACCCAGAGGAGTTCCGCAGATTGAGGTTACATTTGACATCGACGCAAACGGTATCGTCCATGTTTCCGCTAAAGATCTCGGCACCGGCAAGGAGCAGAGCATCACGATAACCGCAAGCTCCAACCTCTCCGACGAGGAAATCGACAAGGCGGTAAAGGAAGCCGAAAAGTTCGCCGCTGAGGACAAAAAGCGCAAGGAAGAGGTTGACATCAAAAACAATGCCGAATCCATGGTTGTCCAGGTTGAACGCTCCGTTAAAGAGCTCGGCGACAAGATTTCGGAAGCTGAAAAGAGCGAGCTTGAGGCTCTGTGCGCTGAGGTTAAGGAAAAAACCGCAGGCACCGACTTTGAGGCGATGAAGGCTTCAACCGAAAAGCTTACCGCAAAGTTCTCCGAAATTTCAACAAAGCTCTATCAGGCAGCTCAGGCTCAAAATCCCACAGAGCCGCAGTCAAACCAAACGAGCGGCGGCGACGATGACTTCAATGTGGTTGACGACAAATAATTCCGAAAGATCGGAGACTTAGCAAATGGCTGAAAAAAGAGATTATTACGAGGTCCTCGGGGTGGATAAGTCCGCCTCGAAGGACGATATTAAAAAGGCTTACAGGCAAGCGGCGAAAAAGTATCACCCCGACCTTAACAAGGATAACCCCGAAGCGGCGGCTGAAAAGTTCAAGGAGGTCAACGAGGCGTACGAGGTGCTGTCCGACGATCAGAAAAAAGCGGCTTACGATGCCTACGGTCACGCAGGTGTTGACCCAAATGCAGGCTTCGGCGGCGGCGG
>ERZ827440.366-NODE-366-length-65997-cov-4.876498_pt1 | contig 65997 bp, 49 predicted proteins | sample MGYA00519774_ERZ827440 | MGnify/ENA primary metagenome ERZ827440 (study PRJEB31778, sample SAMEA3449302) | human gut metagenome | biome: human gut; feature: human-associated habitat; material: faeces | place: United Kingdom | collected 2010/2012 ... | reverse complement strand
CCGTTGCCGCGCCCCGCAGTGCCCGCTTCCCCCGAGAACAATTATCAGTGCAGGTAGACTGCTTATCAAAAATCGAAAACTGCCGGTATGGATGGGGGTCTCCGAATCGGCCCCGTAATCCGGCATAGTTTTGAAATGGCACTAAAGTAGGCACAAGCTAAATACCGATTCCAAGGATAGTTGCGGTGGAATAGTTCCTGGATGCCGGGGTTTTGGCGGAAATCAGGAACTATTTCACCGCAATTGAGGAGGGGTGGGGTGGATGGCGGGGAAGCTAAAAGAGCTCCGTCCCTAATTAGCTACTTTGACTCGGTCGATGTCCATGCTGGCGATTAGGTTGATGTTGGTGTCTAGGAGGTTTTCTAGCACGACGTCGCCCATGCGGATGGGGGCGTTGACGACTAGGCTGCGAATGAGGGCCATGGCTTGGGCGTGGAGTTCTAGCGGGATGGCTTCGGCCGGGCGCACGGGCAGCAGCGCCTCGTCGCCGCCAGATACGGCCACGGTTGTGGTGAGCACGCGCATGGGGCAGGTGAGCTCCTGATGTGCGAACTTATCACCGCGCGGGCATCTGTTGCCGGTCACGGAGCGCACCTCTGCCACGGCGCCGTCTGCGTCACGCTCCACCTCCACGGTCAGGAGGCACTCGGATGGGCAGATGGTGCAGTTGAACTTGAGCGTTTCGATCACGTTATCGCTCATAGTTTATGCCTCCTCGACGGGGTCGACGGATAGGACAATCTCGCTGGCACCCAGGTCGAGTGTGCGCTGAATCACCTTTGCCGGCAGCGGGAAGCTTTCCATAACGCTCGGCTTAAACGCTCGGACCTTGCCGGCGAACAGCTCCTTGCCGTCGGCTAGGATACGTACGCGGGCGGTGTCGACGGGTCGGCGCACGCGGAAGTTGAGTCTGGTGAGTGTCACAGTCGTAATGCGTCCCGGCAGCGCGTAGCCCGCGATGCCGGCAGGGGAGACAGTGAGCTCGCAGCCTGTGCCCGCAGCGCACGCCTCGGCGCCGCCCAACGCCCACGCCGCCGCTGCCACACCGGCGCGCTCGGACTCGGTCGTCACGTTGTCGGCCAGGTCGTGCACGTGCAGCACGTTTCCACAGGCAAAGATGCCCGGCACGCCCGTCTGCAGGCTTTGGTCCACCACGGCGCCGCGCGTGCTCGGGTCAAGCTCAACGCCTGCGGCAACCGAAAGCTCGTTCTCGGGAATCAATCCCACCGAAAGCAGTAGCGTGTCGCACGGAACAATGCGCTCGGTCCCCGGAATGGGCGCCAGGCGCTCGTCGACTTGGCTCACCTCGACGGCCTCCACGCGGTCGTGCCCGATCACGCGTGTGACGGTGGTGGACAGGTGCAGCGGAATTCCAAAGTCGTCCAGGCAGTTCTTGACGTTGCGGCGCAGACCGTTGGCGTACGGCATGAGCTCGTAGACGCCCTCGACGGAAATCCCTTCGAGCGTGCAGCGGCGCGCCATGATAAGCCCGATGTCGCCCGAGCCCAAAATGACGGCGCGCGATCCGGGCTTAAGGTTTTCGATATTGATGTATCGCTGCGCCAGGCCCGCCGTAAACACGCCGGCGGGTCGGCTGCCAGGGATCTTGATCTCGCTGCGGGTGCGCTCGCGGCAACCCATGGCAAGGACGATCGCGCGCCCGGTGAGCTGCAGCATGCCGGCAGGGCTCATGAGCGTGACGGTATGGACCGCGGTGTCTTCCGTAGGCTCGCCTGAATCAATCCCAAGCACCATGCTGTCCAAGAACAGCGCAATGTTGGTTGCGTGCACCTGGTCGATAAAGCGCTGCGCGTACTCGGGACCGGTGAGCTCCTGTTTAAAGTACGACAGGCCAAAGCCGGGATGAATGCACTGGCGCAGGATGCCGCCCAGATGCTGCTCGCGCTCCACGATCGCCACATGCTCGCCGGCCTTATGCGCGGCAAGTGCGGCCGCCATACCGGCGGGGCCGCCTCCGATGACGACCACGTCGAAGGCTTGCATTTGTACGGCTTCTACGACACCGCAATCAATCGCGCTCGATTTGAATTCCGCCATCCTAGCGCACCCCCTTCAAAGGTCCCTCGACCAGCCAGGAGCCGGCGTCCTCCAGTAATACCTCGCTGGGGTCGCAGCCCAGCTCGCGGGTAAGAATCGCCACCACGCGGCTCTGGCAAAAGCCGCTTTGGCACCGACCCATGCCGGCGCGGCAGCGGCGTTTGACGCCCTCGACCGAAACCGCGCCCGGCTGGCGTCGGATCGCGGCCATAATCTCGGCCTCGGGCACCGTCTCGCAGCGGCAGACAATCTGTCCCCACGCGGGGTCGGACTCGATCAGTTCCTCCTTGCGCGCCAGCGGTGCGCGGTCAAAGTCGTCCGGTGCGTGGCGAATTGGGTTCCAGTCCGCCCGCTCGTGCAGCTCCACGCCCGCCTCACGCATCACAAGCTCCATGCGCTCGGCAATGGCCGGCGCGCTTGCCACACCTGGCGACTGAATGCCCGCCGCCTGGAAAAGCCCCGACACCACGGCCGACTGTCCAATAAAGAAGTCGTTCGTTCCTTGAATGACCGGACGCCCGCCGGCAAATGCGCGCACCACGCGGTGCGTATCCAGATCGGGCACCAGCTTGCGTGCACCGGTCAGCAGCGCGTTTACATCGCTCGCATAGGTCTGCGTGTCGCCCGGCTCGCGCACGGCAGCCGTGGCGGTGATCACGGTGTTGCCGTGCACGGTGCCCGTGACGATAACGCCCTTCGACACCGGCGTCGGCACGGGGTAGAGCGGCATGAGCGTGCGCGGCTCCTTGTCCAGCACCACGATGTTGCCCTGACGCCAGACCATCTGGAACTCCTCAGCGCCCGCCATATGCGAGATGTCGGCGGCGCCGTTGCCCGCTGCGTTGATCAGATAGCGGCAGCGCACGTTGCCAGCGGGGGTCGCCAGCGTAAAGCGCGCGTCGTCGCCCGAGCCCGCGACCTCAATCGCCACCACCGACGCGGACCGCATAAACGTCACCCCGTTGGCCACGGCGTTCTCCAGCGCGGCGATGGCAACCTCAAACGGGTCGACAAACCCGGTCGAGGGGCACCACAACGCGCACGTCGCATCGGCACTGGCGCGCGGCTCAAGTTCATGGATGCGGTCGGGTCCGACGATCGACAGCTCGGGCACGCCGTTGGCAAGGCCATTGCTACGCAGCTGCTCCAGTTGCGCACGGTCCTCGTCGTTAAAGCCCAACACCATCGACCCGGTGCGGCAGAACAGAAAGCCCAGTTCCTGTGCCCACGTACCGTACAACTCGCAGCCACGGGCGTTGACCTGTGCCTTTACGGTTCCCGGCGCCGGATCGTAGCCGGCGTGCACCAGGCCGCCATTTGCCTTCGATGCGCCCAGGGCGATGTCGTTGGCCGCCTCGACCACGCAGATGGACAGGTCATAGCGTGCGAGCTGCCGCGCGATGGCGCATCCCGTGATGCCCGCGCCCACAATCGCGATATCAAACGTTTCTGCCACAGTGCCTCCCGGACGAGTTGACAGGCTGTCAATAAGACCATCCTACGGTCTGCGTGCCCCCAGCGCGGCGGCAATGCGGCGAACAGCCCCGCAACACCCGCCAACGGCAGACGAGGGGAGACCCGGCAACGTCGGCAACCTCGTATGCCACCTTCGGTGTCGGAGATTTGTCTCAATCTGTAACATCTGGGACTGTTTTTGCCGAGTTACTGTTACAGATTGAGACATTCGGTGCGGACGGCTTTCTTTGTCTCAATCTGTAACAGTTAGCTGATGATTTGGGTTCTAGATGTTACAGATCAAGACGAACCTTCCGGCGGATTTTGGATGTCTCGATCTGTAACAGTTAGACGAGGATTTGGGTCCCAGATGTTACAGATTGAGACGTTAGTCTGACTGGTAATCCGTTCGTCTCGATCTGTAACATCTAGACCCGGAGTCCGCTCCCACCTGTTACAGATTGAGATGTTTGTGTCCGCGCCAGCCCCGCCCCTAGCCGTGGTCCCATATAAACAAACCCCGTGGTAAACTTGACCGGACTGTTAATATCCCGAAAGGTATCCGTAATGTCCAAGTACATCTCCGAGCTCATGTCGCCGCAGCTTATGGGCGTCGTCTATGCCTTCGTTGGCTTTATTATCGCCCTGTATGTGCTGTCGGTCGTCTATGTGTTCATCGACGCTCGCCGCCGCGGCGCCAGCGCCTACGTGGCATGGGGCATCATCGCCCTCATCCCGTTTGTGGGCCTCATCGCCTACCTGGTCCTGCGTCCGCACTCCTACGCGTCCGACCGCGAGGAGCAGGAGCTGGACATGGCCCTGCGCGAGCGTCAGCTTGCCCAGTACGGCACCTGCCCGCAGTGCGGCGCGCCCATCGAGAAGGACTTCGTCGTCTGCCCGGTGTGCGATACCCAGGTTCGCAACGTCTGCCCCAGCTGCCATCGCCCGCTCGATGCGCACTGGAAGGTCTGCCCCTACTGCCGAACTCGCATCCAGTAACGCATCCATCGCCGGGCCGGCCGCAAGCCACGGGCACGCCGCAAGCCACGCGCGCCCCGCGCCCCGCCCCCCACACGATGAAGCATGCGTAGAAAATCGCCCGCCGTGCCATTAAGGTGCGGCGGGCGCTTGTATACCAAGGCAACCTGCCTATAATGATGCAAGTCAAAAACGCCGAGCGCATCGCACGCACTTGCATCAGGCATCCGAGAGGAGAAAACATACCCATGAAGGCACTCTACAATGACGGTTCGGTGGCCGAGCTTCCGCAGGACGAGGTCACGCACGTCATCCGCCACTCCGCCGCGCACATCATGGCGCAGGCCATCAAGCGCCTCTATCCCGAGGCCGACTTTGCCTACGGCCCCGCGACCGACAACGGCTTCTACTACGACGTCGACCTGCCCGAGGGCGTCAAGATCAGTGAGGACGACTTCCCCGCGATCGAGGCCGAGATGAAGAAGATCGTCAAGGAGAACCTCAAGTTCACCGTGTACGAAAAGCCCCGTGCCGAGGCTATCGCCCTTATGGAGGAGCGCGGCGAGAAGTACAAGGTCGAGCACATCGGCGACCTGGACGACGATGCCCGCATCACCTTCTACCAGCAGGGCGACTACATCGACATGTGCGTCGGCCCCCACATCTGCTACACCAAGGCGCTGAAGGCCTTTAAGCTCACCGGTGTCTCGGGCGCCTACTGGAAGGGCGACAAGGACAACAAGATGCTCACCCGCATCAACGGCGTCGCCTTTGCCACCAAGGAAGAGCTCGACGAGCACATGCACATGCTGGAGGAGGCCAAGAAACGCGACCACCGCAAGATCGGCCGCGAGATGGACCTCTTTATGATGCGCGATGAGGCCCCTGGCTTCCCGTTCTTCCTGCCCAACGGCATGATCCTTAAGAACACGCTGCTGGACTACTGGCGCGAGATCCACCACAAGGCCGGCTACGTGGAGATCTCCACGCCGCTCATCATGAACAAGCAGCTGTGGAAGACCTCGGGCCACTGGGACCACTACAAGGACAACATGTACTCCACCGTCATCGACGACGAGGAGTACTGCATTAAGCCCATGAACTGCCCGGGCGGCGTGCTGGTGTACGCCTCCAAGCCGCACTCTTACCGCGAGCTGCCCATTCGCGCCGGCGAGATTGGCCTGGTGCACCGCCACGAGCTGCGCGGTGCCCTGCACGGCCTGTTCCGCGTGCGCTGCTTTAACCAGGACGACGCCCACCTGTTTGTGCGTCCCGACCAGCTGACCGATGAGATCGTGGGCGTGGTCAACCTCATCGACTCCGTGTACCAGAAGTTTGGCTTTAAGTACCACGTTGAGCTTTCGACCCGCCCCGAGGACTCCATGGGTTCGGACGAGGACTGGGCACGCGCCGAGGAGGGCCTGCGCACTGCTCTGGAGCAGCTGCACATGGACTACGAGGTCAACGAGGGCGACGGCGCCTTCTACGGCCCCAAGATCGACTTCCACCTGGAGGACTCGCTCGGCCGTACCTGGCAGTGCGGTACCGTCCAGCTCGACTTCCAGATGCCGCTCAACTTTGACCTGGAGTACGTGGATGCCGACGGCACCAAGAAGCGTCCCATCATGCTGCATCGTGTGTGCTTTGGCTCCATTGAGCGCTTCATTGGTATTCTGATTGAGCACTTTGCGGGCAAGTTCCCCACCTGGCTGGCTCCCGTGCAGGTCAAGGCGCTTCCGGTTTCCGAGAAGAGCCGCGACTACGCCCACGAGGTGTGCGCCAAGCTGGAGGAGGCCGGCATCCGCGTGGTCTGCGACGACCGCGACGAGAAGATCGGCTACAAGATCCGCGAGGCCCGCAGCATCGATCGCGTGCCCTACATGCTCATCCTGGGCGAGAAGGAGGTCGAGGCCGGCAACATCTCCGTCCGCGATCGCTCCAACGAGACCGTTCAGATGAGCGTTGACGAGTTTGTTGCGAAGGCGACCGAGGAGATCAAGACTCGCGCCTAAGGCAAGCTTCACAACAATTAACAAAGGCGACCGTCCACAAAGGGCGGTCGCCTTTTTCATGCCGAAATAAGAAAAGCCGCTGGTTGAGCGGCTTTTTTTGTTGCACAAAAAGGTACAGGTTTTTATAGAGGGGTATGGAGATGTACCTACTAGCAGTACATTTTGCGTAATCTGGGCAAACGCTGATTAATTGCTCGTATAATGTCGTCTGTCGAAAGATACAAAAACCTGTACTTTTGCGACTGCACCTAGCTGCGAGCGAGAAGCCTGTTCTAAACGCCCCTGCATTTGCGTGCATCGCAAAGCTAAAAGAGGGGGCGAGAACATGGAACAGACGGCACGGCGCCAAGAGCAGCTGCCAGGCGCATTTAACGGCGTCACCACCAACAGCCAGCATGGCCGCGTCCGCTGGTATCTGGTCCACACCCCCCAGGGAAAAGAGCGCGAGACCTGCGAAAAGGTCCGCTGCATTATCCCGCACGAGCTGATGCAGGACGCTTTTGTGATGCAAAAGGAGTTCTGGTTTAAGCGGGACGGCGCCTGGTCGCTTCAAACCAAACCCATGTACAAGGAATATTTCTTTGTCGCCACGCACGATGCTGCCGCGCTCGATAGGGCTTTGGCCCAGTTGAGCTTTGGCTGTCGAATCGCCGGCAGTAGGGAGCGGGCGTATATGCCCATGCCGGACGATGCGCAGGACTGGTACCGCAGTGTGCTGGACGACGACGGTGTGGTGCGCAACAGCGTTGCGCGCATAGAAGACGGCGTGTTGCACATAGATCAGGGTCCCTTGGTGGGGCAAGAGGCCCGCGTTAAAAAGATCGACCGTCATAAACGCTGGTGCCTGGTAGACGTGGGCGATGGCGATTCTGCTTTTAGGGAGCTGCTACCGCTCGACGTTCCCAGCAAAACGTAAAGGGAGACGTTGTACCGGCTGTTCGTACGCTTTTTTGAATTTACCGATTGGGGGATCCCTGGGGAACGGGGACGTAAGTTTGACTGTGGCTGCTAAGGAAATGACAGAGAGCTGTGCATCAATGGGGGATGCACTAGCTATTAAAGAGATTAAGCCGAGCGGTACGCTTGGTTACCGCTTTATTAAGAGGCTGTTTGATCTGGTGTTCAGTCTTTTGATGAGCGTACTGCTGCTTATTCCTATCGCCATCGTGTGCGTGCTCATTAGTCTCGAATCGCCCGGCAGCCCCATGTATACGCAAGAGCGCGTCGGCAGAGGCGGAAGGACTATCAAGATTTTTAAGCTTCGTAGTATGGTCGCCGATGCTGGCGATGTACAGAAGTATCTGAGTCCCGAGCAGCTACATCAGTGGGAAGTCGAACGCAAGGTTGACGATGACCCTCGTATTACCAAGATTGGTCAGTTTATTCGTAAGTGCTCTATCGACGAGATGCCTCAGTTCCTGAACGTGCTTAACGGCGATCTTTCCGTTATTGGACCGCGTCCCATTACAAGGGATGAGCTTGAACAGCACTTTTCCGACGAGGAAAAGGCTGAGCTGCTCTCTGTTCAGCCCGGTATCTCTGGTCTTTGGCAGGCAACCGATCGTAATGAGGCAACCTTCGAGAGCGGCCTGCGCCAGAAGATTGAGCTTCGCTATGTCCAAAACCGTTGTTTTGCGATGGATTGGAAGTGCTTTACTGGCACTTTTGGTGCCATGTTTGGAAAGAAGAGAACGGGACGATAGATGCAGGCAAACTTTTCTTCTTCTTACAGTGTGTTGATGAGCATTTACAAAAAAGAAAATCCTGCCTTTTTAATTCAAGCTTTAGACAGCATGCTGAATCAAACGGTTTCTCCTGCCGAGATCGTCATGGTCAAGGATGGTCCGCTTACGCATGAGCTTGAAGACGTGCTCCAAGATTATGACTTCCTGCATCCCGGACTGTTCAATTTTGTTTCGTATGAAAAAAACCATGGACTTGGGTATGCACTGCGCCAAGGCATCCTTGCTTGCTCTAACGAAAGTGTTGCACGCATGGACACTGATGATATAGCTCGTCCGGATCGTATGGAGAAACAGCTTGCCGCTATTGATAGTGGTCTCGATATGGTCGGAAGCGATGTTATCGAATTCGTCACGACTCCCAATGAACCTGTTGCGTCCACAGATCTTCCCAAGGGCATCGACGCTATACGTTCTTATTCCAAAAGGCGAAATCCCTTTCGTCATCCTTCTATGACGTTTAGAAAGTCGAAAGTCATGGAGGCTGGTAACTACAGTTCCGATTTTCTCTACTTTGAGGATTGGGACCTTTTTAACAGGATGCTCGCATGTGGCTGCAAGGCGGATAACCTGAAGGAACCGCTTGTTGCGATGCGCGTTAGTGGGGATTTCTATGCTCGCAGGGGGGGCTCGCAGTATCTTAAGTACGCTAAAGCATTTAAGCGTGCTCAAGTTGAGCGTGGCTATTTCACAAAATGCGATTATATCTGTTCTTATTTACCGCATGCCGTCGTCTGTCTGATGCCAAATTCCGTTAGAGCGTTGATATATCGTTTTGTTCTCAGGAGGTCTTAGATATATGGCTTCTGATGTTGCTAAGCCTCTGGTTAGTGTCATTGTCCCCATGTACAACGTGGGTATGTTCGCGCTTCCTTGCGTAAACTCATTGCTTGGTCAGACTTATTCGAATATCGAATATATTATTGTGGATGATGGATGTACTGATAATACTATTGATCTTATTGAAGATGCCGTTGGATCAGACACGCGATTTAAGATTTTGCATAAGGAAAACGGCGGTCTTTCTTCTGCTCGTAACTTTGGTACTCAAAGGTGCCACGGCGATTATGTCATGTATGTTGATGGGGACGATTTGATTGATTCGCGAACTGTTGAGTTGATGGTCGAAGCGGCTGACAAGTATCAAGTTTCGCTCGTTATCGGCTCCTTTGCGAAGACGCCTGTTCTTGATAACTATAAGATGGGGCAGAATGTAGAATTCCATGTTGAATCTGGAATTGAGCATTTACGAAAATTACTTTTATTAAGCGGTGAGAGCGGCTCTGCGTGCGGAAAGCTCTTTGAACGATCTCTTATTAACGACCTTGTCTTTCCTGAGGGGCAGCTCTTCGAAGACATGGGCGTAATTGCTAAAATTTGTTCCAAAATTCAAAAGGTTGCATTCTCTGATGCGTGCTTTTATGCATACGTGACGAGACCTGGTTCCATTACAACGCTCAGAAAGCAGGGTTCCAAGCATGCTAAAGACATGGACAGGACTATTGAGACTGTTCGACGATTTGCCGGGTCTGAATTTCAGGGCGAGTTTGAGTGTTTTCAATCATTCTGTACGCTTCGCGTTGCAATGAGGGTTGATCCGGACGGATTTGATAGTAAGGCTGACGCCCAGAAATATTTGAGGAATGCTCGAGGGCTTGCCTGGAGGGCGTCGAGGAACCCATATGCTTGTTCAAAATGGAGGTTACGCTGTGCTCTCTTTTCTATCTCTCCTAGGGTTCATAACGCTTTCTATGCGTTATATGCTGCAATTTCTGGTAAGGCTATCGGGTAACTCCTTTGATAAAAGGTTGATAAGGTGAGTTTTTCTATTAGCGCGCATCTGTTTAACGTTACTGAATGCCATGGCAGCTTTTTGTATAACATCTATTTTCAAGATGTGTTTAACTGCTGTGTTGGTGTTTTCGACGTGGTTTCGACCGGAGGTAAATCGACGGTTTACAAACGATATGCAAAGCAGGTGTAGAGATGCCAATCTATTTCATTGCCTTTGTGTCCCATATTGCATTGCTATATTTTTCGGTAAAGATACCTAATAAGCGCGTCAGTTTTCTTCTAGCGGTTATCGCGGTTCTCCCCCTTTGTTTGGTGGCGGGGCTGCGCGATGCATCTGTCGGTACCGATACCTCGGCATATCCTCTCAGGTGTTTTTACGCCTCGCAGTATTATTCGCTCACAGGTGCTATGGGTGCTTGCTCAGATCAAGAGCCGCTATTCGTAATTCTCTTCTGGATCCTGGGGAGACTGACTGGTGATTTCCACGCTGTTCTTTTTCTTTGTGAAGCCATCGTTCTCCTTCCCTATATTTTAGTTGTTAGGAAGTTGTATCCTCGCGGGTATCCTGTCGTAGGTTTCTTTCTTTGTTTCGTTGTGTTCGGTTATACGTTAAACATAATTAGGCAATGTCTTGCTACTAGTATGCTCGTCATGATGCTCTATGAGCTGTTCCGTGAGAAGCGCGTCCCCGCTATTGTTTATTTGGCTCTTGCAGTTGGCTTTCACAAAATGTCTATCATAGGACTTTTAATTTGGATTATTTATATTTCATGCTTCAACCGCAGACAAGAACGTTCATACAAGACCGTTGCACTTCTTGCATGCGTTGGCGTTATCATTTTTGCTATTTGTGTGATTATGATTGGACCGGATGTAATGGAACTCGTGTCTCTATTTACGTCGTCATATAGCTTTCAGATCAAACACGCTGGAATGGGCTCATTTAATATCACAATGCTTATTTATTTTCTATTTTGCCTTGCTATATGGATGTTGGGTAGTAAGGGTTTGACCACGAGCATTGATCGATGGACACTTAATTTTTATACGAGCTGTGGCATAATTTCTTCCTTATTCGCTCAATTTGCGAGCATCAGTCCTGAGCTAATTCGACTCAGTTTCCCTTTTCTTTTCATTTCAGGTTTGGTTTACCCCTTTTTATCTGAAAACCTTGGTAGAGAGCGGTTTCTAACTGGAACTCTGGGCTTTTTATTTTTCGTGTTTTATTTTGTCATTACGTTTGTATATGGCGGCAGCTGCGATCTTTTTCCGTATTCGTCGGCGCTATTAGGAGTTATTTATGCATGACGAAACGCCTGACATCAGTATTGTTGTACCGGTATATAACACCGAGCGTTTTCTTCCCGCTTGTCTGGAATCTATTGATATTCAAGGGACCGGCTCTTTTGAGGTGATTCTTGTGGATGATGGTTCCACCGATGGATCTCCCGAGATTTGCGATGCTTATTGCGATAAGCGTGAGAGAGCCTTCGTTATTCATAAGGACAACGAAGGTCTTCTCGCTGCACGTCGAGACGGTCTTCGTAAGGCGAGTGGGCGTTATATTCTTTCGCTCGACTCCGATGACGCTCTTCTTGAAGGCTGCATCAAAAAGGTATGCGATGTAATTGCCTCGACTGGTGCTGATATCATTTCATTTGACTTTACCATGGGATTGATGCCTATTAAACCCTCGTTAAAAGTTGATATCTGTTCTGGTATGCATACGGGCGAATCTTTTGATGCTGTTAAAAACCTGTTGTGCGGATGCGATTTCAATAGCGTTTGGAATAAGGTCATTCGGAGAGATTTGTTTGCCAGTGATGAGTGGTACTCGAAACGAGTTGGCCTTATGCACGGTGAGGATCTTTGTCAACTTCTTCCTGTTTTCGATATTGCAAAGAGTTTATTTCACATTGACGAGCCGCTTTACTACTATCGTCAGCATGGCGCTAATAGTACGAAGCAGTTTAAAGAGGATCAGATAACTGATTGGAGCTTTGTAAGCGACGAGTTGATTCGTTATGCGAGTGAATGGTCGAGCGATTCAGTAAAAAATGCCAAAAGGGGTATCTGTCGACACTATTGTGATCTTGATGAAGTTCTTTGGCATTGTGAAGTGGATAAAGAGGTGAAAAGGCAATTTGATAAAACAATTAAAAGCGAGTATCAGAGTCGAATCAGCAATTGTCCGGACTTAGTTCATAGTCTTGTTTTGTCAAATTGCAGTATCGTTTCTTTTTCTGCTCGGCACTTACTAAGCTGCTTTAAATGTCTCCGTCGTCTATTTGTATAATGCAGGTCATTATTGCTTTTTTCTAATATATTTAGTTGGAGCATTATTAGTCCTGACCGAGCCTGTCCTTAGCTTTCAATTAAGTGACAAGAATTTACGATTGAACCGATATCAAAGGTTCAGTCTTGTCGTGCGGTGTATTCATTCCTTGGGCTTTAGTTATTTCGGTCGATGCTTAGAAGCTGGTCTTTGCACGTTTTTTCAAAGAAGTTCTCCAACGCCCCCATGGTCTGGGTGAGTCAATAGACGCTTTCGTTTGTGATTTATTGTTTGTAGTCTATTCCTCTATGGGGTGCCGTCTGCGATTGGTCTTGTTGATTGCATGTTGGGGCATCATAACTTAAATGTCCGAATTGATGGAAGCGCATATTTATTCGACTTTGAAGATGGGAGGAGTCAATTGTTGCATATTCTTAATTTAATTAAGAAGGCTATAAAACTTCTACTTTCTAGCCCTATTTATGATGGCTTACTTAGGTTATGTCGTCGTTCCGATTCTATATCCTATGCGTCTAAGGCGAAGCTTAGCATGGTTTCCAAGAGACCATCCAATATGTTCATGCCTATTGTTTTTAAGGAAGGCATATCTTACGACATTTCTATTATTGTGCCTGTATACAACGTTGAAAAATACCTCAAACCTTGCCTTGATTCCATTGTGACACAGGAGTTTTCTGGCAAGTTTGAGGTTATTATTGTAGATGACGGGTCTAAAGATGATTCTGGCGTTATAGCCGATTCGTATGGACTAATGCCTAATGTTCTTGTAATTCACCAAATAAACGGCGGCCTTTCCGCAGCACGTAATGCGGGTCTTAGAGTTTCTCGCGGTAAGTACATCATGTTCGTGGATTCTGATGACATGATCGGGCCAGGGTATCTTGAGGATATGCGGAGCAGACTCGATGAAACATCTGCGGATTTCGTTACATCGACTTTTAGATATATGTCTGATGATGGTTTGCTTGGCAAGATAGAGAACGATAGAGCTAGTTGGATGGTGCCGTGGGGCAGACTATATCGTCGTGAAGTCTGGAATCGACTAGGTTTTCCCGTTGGTGCATGGTACGAAGATCTGATTCATCCGGTATGGATAGATTGTCGCTTTAACGATGAACCTTGTTATGATTTGAGTGGCTATTATTACCGAATCCGTCCTGGATCCATAATGCAGTCTACCCCTACGAATGTTAAAGGGCTTGATTCGTATTGGGTTCTTGATGAGTTGATTTCTTTACGTGCAGAGCTGGGGATTAATTATAGTCAGGAAGACTTCAATCGCATTTTTCCTTTGTTCGGACCGCTCTTGCTTGGGAGAACTGTCGCTCTGGACAACTGCGCTCGTAAGATTTTATTTGCTTGTTGTTGTGACACGTTCAATTCAATTGATGAGTTCAGCAGGGTGAGTACTTCGATGAATGGTAGATGGAAGGATATTGAGAAGGCTCTGCGCACTTCGGATTACAGCCGCTATCTTCTCGCATCGCTTTCTCTAGCTGCTGATGGGGTAACTGGACTCAGCCTTTCAGATGCTATTCATATTTGGGTGAACAGGAACAGATAAATAATGAAGATTGGAACGATTACTTTCCACGGTGCTTTAAATTTCGGGTCTGCACTTCAGTCTTATGCGCTTCAAGAAGTCTTGAAAGGCATGGGGCATGAGGTGCGAATAATCGACTATCGTTCTCGTGACTATGAGCAATATAGGTTTTTCCAACCTCGCCACCCGAAGATGACGCTGCGCGCAATGCGCTGTTGGCGTAAGCAGTCGTCTAGAAAGGCTGCATTCGCGGAATTTTCTAAAAAGTATTTCAGGCTTACAAAGAGACCGTATTTCTGGAAAAAAGAAAGTGATATGTACGAACTCGCTGAGCAGTTTGATTGTTTTATTTGCGGAAGCGATCAAATTTGGAATCTCGATTGCACACAAGGTGTTGTTGGCCCCTATTTCCTTTCATTTGCCGGAGATAGTCGACGAGTTGCTTACGCTCCCAGTCTTGCTCATACTTTCTTTAGACCGGAGAATTTTGATGAGCAACTTGTATCCGATTTACTTTCAAGGTTTGATTTTTTGTCTGTTCGCGAGGAGGAGACGGTTCCGCTATTTCAGCCACTTGTCGATACGCCTATCGACGTTGTTTTAGATCCCACACTTTTGTTGGAATCCGATGACTATACCGACATGGCATCTAAAGATGTCTTGCAAGGTGAATATATTTTCATGTATCTTTTGCGTGAATGTCCTGAGCTTATCGAGAGCACCGTCGCGATGACGGAGGCAACAGGCATGAAGGTGGCTTATATATCTGAGAATAATCTAGATATCCCAAATTCAATTAACCTGTTTGGCGTTGGCCCTGAAGAGTTCGTTTCTCTTATCGCACACGCAGACCTCATCGTTACCAATTCCTTTCATGCAACTGTATTCTCTGTTCTCTTCCATAAGCCCTTCCGCGTATATGCAACAGATAAGTCTGGTGCGCGTATGCGCGACTTGCTGGGCAATATCGGGCTGTCTGACCGTTGCGTCAACGTTATGTGTGCCGACGATGTTCCTCCTTGTGACTGGGGTGATGTGGACTCTCTTCTTGATTCTCTGCGTGAGCATTCGTGGGCTTATCTTAGAAAGGCGCTTTCGTAATGGGAGAGACAAGCCGACTTATCAAAAATACCGGCATTATCGCAGTTGGCGGCATGGCAACAAAGCTCGTGTCGTTTCTTCTGCTTCCGCTCTATACATCGGTTCTTTCCACTGCTGATTACGGCACCGTAGACTACATCAATACTATTGCTTTATTTTGCGTTCCTGCGGTTTCGCTGCTTATGGATGAAGCACTGTTTCGGTTTCTCATTGACTGCCGTACCGATGAGGATCGGTCTACAGCCGTGACAGCGTCATGCGCTGTACTTCTTGCCGGATGCGTATGCTTTGCAGTCATGGCGATTCTGGTATGGTTGCTTTTTGAGCCTGAAAATCTTGGCTGGGTCGTGGGACTTGTTGTTGCTGGCGCGCTTCTGCAGATGGCTTCTGCTGTCCTTCGTGGTTTCGGGGATACCGTGGGATATTCCGTCATGAACTTTGCCGCGAGTGCTTTTACCATTTTGCTCAATGTTCTCTTTATCGCCGTTCTTCGCTGGGGCGTTGTGGGTATGCTATCTGCAACGGTCATTGCGCAGGGCGGTGTTGCTCTCGTGTTCATGGTAATGCGGAGGCTCTGGCGTTATATCGATCCGTCGGCTCTCTCTATCTCCTATGCTTTAAACCTTCTACGGTATTCATTTCCGCTCATCCCTAATAAGGTTTCCTGGACTATTAATAACTTGCTGGACAGGCTCATTATCATGAGTACGCTTGGGCCTTCTGCTGCCGGCGTGTATGCAGTGTCGTACAAGTTCCCCGGTATCATGGATCAGGTGTATGGCTTTTTCTATCAGTCTTGGAAGGAGAGTTCAGCTCGAGCCCTAAACTCTGATGAGGATGAGTCGGCTTTCTATAACTCTGTGTATCGGGCGCTAAGGCGTTTCATGATGAGCGTCGTTCTGCTTATGTCCGCGCTTATGCCTCTTGTGTATGGCGTCCTGATTAAGGGTTCATTCGGCGAGGGCATGTTGTATGTACCGATATTGCTCTTGGCGACGTACTTCAGCAATATTTCCGGTTTTTATGGCGGTATCTTCACCGCACATAAAGAGACTGGAATTATGGGAACCACTACTGCGGTGTCTGCTGCTCTTTGCGCCCTGCTGTGTGTCTTGTTGATTCCACGCTTTGGTCTATATGGAGCGTCTTTTGCAACCCTCTTGGCGATGATCGTGGTGAATGAGTACCGCAGGATTAAAGTCGCTAAGTTTGCGAAGCTTGTCGAAGACCGGGCTGAGCAGATTCTGACTTTGGTTTCAATTCTTGGAGTGTTCGCCTTTTATTATCTGTCAGCCTACGGTGCTGGCTTTTTGAGCGCTATTGCCTGTCTTGCAATTGCGTTGGCTTTTTTCGGTTATATGAATGCGGACATTCTGCGCAAGTTGCTTTCGGTTCATAAATAGGGGGGTAACTGCATGTCTACTGTGAAAAGGGGAGAAATTCCCACGCTGTTTGAGTCGCCATCGCATTGCTGCGGTTGTGGAGCGTGTGCCGCTAGTTGCCCTAGAGGCGCCGTTACCATGTCCGAGGGTAAGGATGGGTTCGTTCTTCCTGTAATTGATGGTGATCTTTGCATTGGCTGCGGCGCGTGCATTAAGGCGTGCGGTCTTAACCGAGGGATAGGCTTTAATTCCGCCGGACCGTTCTTTGCCGCCGCCGGTAGGGACGATGTCTCGGAGTCCGCCTCCGGTGGCGTTTTTGGTGCATTTGCGCGTGAGCTTATTGCTTCTGGTGGGGTCGCATATGGCGCTGCCTATGAGCGCGAGGGGAGCATCCTTCGGGTGCGGCACCGTCGCGCGGCGAGCGTTGACGGGCTTCGTCCACTGCTTAACTCAAAATATGTGCAGAGTGATGCCGGAGCTTGTTTTGCCGACGTGAAGGCGGACCTTCGCGAGGGGAGGCGGGTTCTTTTCTGCGGTACGCCTTGCCAAGTCGCCGGCCTTAGGGGCTTTCTCGGAGGCGATTATGAGAACCTGACAACCGTTGACCTGGTCTGCCACGGCGTCCCTTCCGGCCGCATGTTCGCGGATTGCGTTGAGGGCTATGGCAGACAGCTTGGGTCTCCCGTGGTTGATTTCCGGTTTAGGTGCAAGCGCGAGGGGTGGGACAACTCTCTTCTTCTATTTCTTCTTCTTGAGGACGGAAGAGAGGTCACCATTCCTGCGGCGAAATCCCCCTACTACGACATGTTCCTGAACCTCAAGACTCTTCGCGATAGCTGCTATAGGTGCCCCTATGCAGGGAGATTTCGCGCCGGCGATCTTACCATCGGTGATTTTTGGGGCGTCGACGTTAATAGGCCCGACGTTTTGAAAGATGCTGAGAAGTTTAATCAGATGAAAGGTGTCTCCTGCTTGCTGGTGAATAACGACCGCGGCAGGGAGTTTATTGAATCCAGCAACGCTCTGGACTTATATCCCGTTGAATTTGACGATATCGCCAAGGGCAACGACCAGCTCCGCCACCCGAGTGTTCTTCCGAAGGATAGGGAGCTATATATCGACGCTTACGCCAATGGTGGCTGGGATGCCGTGGAGCGACTCTACAAGAAGCGTGAGCGCGGCGTTGTGTTTTATGCCAAAAAAACCATTAGGGCTATCGTTCCGAACTCGGTGATATCGGGAATTAAGGGGTTGGTTTCTAGATGACACTTGATACGATATATGGGTCCATCGGATGTGCAGCAAATGTTGCAACCTTAGTTGCCGTCCTCATCGCTGCGCACGCATGCCGTCTACAGCTCAAGCAAATCAGGCTTGATAGTTATATTCGCTGTTCTGAGTGGTCAGTCTCTTTTGCAGACACACTTAGACTCAGTGTATTTCCTCGCTTGAGAATATTGGTTTATATTACGAGGGCCTGTCCACTATACGGAAAGGTTAATAGAAGCTTATCAGTAGCAAGCCTGGCTTCTTTCGAAGAGAAAGAGTTAATCAATCTGTGCGGTGTTTCATGTGATGAGTTGTCGGCTTCCGTCTCGTCATATATCGACTCGCCAGCAAATTGGACTGAGCTGCTTAAGGCGTATAAAGAGTGGCATCTTTGTTATCCGGATCTTTATCCATATCATCATGGTTTCGACAGCAGTGATTTGAAGGCTATTCTCAATAAGAATGTAACTGAAATTGCCAATTGCCTGGAGGGGCTTGCTATGCAGGTGAACAGCGGCTTGGTGAATGAAGATGTACTCTATCCGTCTGTTCACGGATCGTTCCTCACTGCTGTTCGTTTGATTTATCCGTTTTTATGCGCTGTTGAAGGGGCATCGCCTTTAAGTACATTGTCTTATCCTCACATGGCGACGCTACTTGCGCTCTGGAATGAGCAGGACGAAAGCGATAGTCGTCATCTGCGCGATGAGAAGGATAGGCTAAGCAAAGGGTATAGGCTGCGCAGGGAGATGTCCATGCGAGTTTAACGATTATTGCTAGTTATTTGATTGTGGATGACCTGTGTTAATGGGAGTTAAAACCAATAAAACCGTGGACAGTTTTACACTTCTGTTTAAAAATGATGACCGCGTGCTTTTATTGCATTGTCGACAAAGGACGGTTTGCCCGCTCCTGCAGAGCGGGCTTGTGCTAGCGAACAGCTTGGATCCATATCTCCATACGCGTTCTGCTTACCGTCTATAGAAGGCGCTACTTGTTGAGGAAGCCATGACCGTCCTTTCTGTCGATGTTTGTAATTTTTTGAAGTGCCAGAGCGCTCCTGCGGTTAAGCGAGCTATAGGGAATCTGTAGCATGCTGAACCGCCAATTTGATAGGTTAGCAGAATTAGATGTCACCGTGAATCCCTAATTGGCGTGAAAACTACTAATATATCAGATTTATAGCTGTTGTTCTCTGGTCTAATGCTGTTCTGAAGGAAGATTGTGCATTATGACTGCCCTTTATACTTTCATTCAGGCGTTTTGTGCTGCTGTCACACTTTGTCTAACGATATATGTTGTTTGGCGCGACACAAGGCATATGAATACGGATGACAAGCGCCTGAAAACGGCCGAGAAGTTAGCGCAGCCATCTTCGATTGCTGCATGGCTTGAAAGAGATCCTACGGGTGATGCGCGTATCGTAATTCGCAACGACAGCGATCTTCCCGTATATGAGGTAGTTGCGACAATTGTCGTCACCCATGGAGCGGGGTGCTGCAAGGGTGAGGATTTGGAATCCCCATATCAATACAGGAAAATACTCGATTTGATTCCTCCGGGACTTCATTCGGTATCTATCGATATGGGCGGCTTCTACGGAATGCATCGACATCCGCTGGTCGAGATTGCCTTTGTGTGTGCAAAGGGAAAAACATGGGTCCGTCGCGGAAACGGTACTCTTGATGAGCTTGATGTGTCGCCGTTTAACCACTATGAACTCGGTCTTCCCATTGATTTTGATTTGGTTGTGCCGCATCAAAACAGTTGACGGTATCTATTCTTACGCTATGAATGCTGCGCTACCCTTATACCAATTTAAGGCTAGCGTTTAAACAATGAAAGGTGGGCTATGGATCCATATACAACGCAGGCTTTAGTCGATCTTGGAAGTTCTCTTGCTGTTCTTGCGGCAAAAGGTACGGCCTCTGCTGTAGCGACAAAGGTTAAAGCAATTAAGGGAGATAAGGACGCCGCCTCAGTGCGCGCCGCATATGATGAGCTCGTCGATGAACTTCTTGAAGAGCGCTCTGAGGCTTTAAGAATCGCTCAAGCGTATAAGGCTGAGCTTGAGCGTGTTCAGATTAGCGACGACGACATTCAGAGCCTTGATGCCACCATAGCTCGTGTATTGGAGATATTTGTTTCAATGCAATCGGACGGTGAAGAACCATCTTCGCCTAACGCAACGGCGATGGCGTTTGACCAGTTTCGTCAGCTAATTTCCGCTGATACCCTTCGAACCATGCAACTTCTTGGTTTCAATTACAAAGCAGCAATCGGCGAGCCCCTAACAGAGCTTTGCGCCAATAAGATTAAACAGTTCGGCGGTGGCTCTAAAGCAAAAAGGCCGTCTCAGGGTAAACGATAAGAATCATATGAATTGTTTGAGGTCGTAGCGAATGTAGTGCCTCTCTCCCGGCTTTTTAATATGAGCAGGACATTGTTAAGAGACTAAACCGGGCCTGGCTCCAAGGATATGGGCCAGGCTCTTTCTTTAACTGATGTTGACAGTTTATATTTCACACATGGTATACCAATGTGGTCGGCATACTTCTCGACCCATTCATCGGCCTTGCCATTTCGCACAAAGTAATTGTTGGAAAGGTCGGTCGAGCGGTGGGCGTAGTCGTCCTTCTGGTAGTTGGCCGTGTGGTCGGAGTGGGCGATTGCCATGAGCTCGTCGGTAAGCCCAAAGTACAGATGGCGCTGGTCCAGGTCCCCGTACCAGTTGTCGCTGGTGTCGTCCCAGGTTAGGTCCATCTGGCACCATTTGCCATCGATCTTTACGGCGTTCCAGGTGTGGCCGTTGCCGGTGATGCGGCCGTTGGCGATGCCCGCGGCGTCAAGGAGCTTGGAGTAGATGCGCTGGTAGCTCTCGCAGGTGCCCTGGTGGCGCGTGAGGCCGCTTTCGGCCGAGCACCAGTTGAGGTTGTGGTCGTACTCCAGCTGGTCGAGCGTCCAGTCGTGGAGCCACAGCGCCATGTCGTATTCCGAGCCGTTTGTCTCTTGTCTGCACTGGGCCACGGCGTTGTTGACGATCTGCGTGACGCTTGGGCGGGCGGCATCGTTTACGGACACCTCCGCCGTGGTGCGCAGGTAGTAGATCCCCTTGTCGTTTTGGGGGTCGTATCTGTCGTTGTCCATAAAGTAGAAGTGGATGCGGTACGTGCCCGATGCCGTGAAGTCAAAGGTAAAGTCGTGGCCCGCGGTGCCCAGGCTGTAGTAGCTGCCCCATGCCGCGCACGACGGGTCGCAGACGCTTTCCTGGCTGCCGCCGTCCCAATAGGTGGGCACGTCCATGCGAGCCTTGGCCTGGGACGAGCCGTTGGCTTGGGTTACGTGGAAGGTCGTCGCGGTGCCCGCGGGGGCGTCGTTCCACGAGACGGTGAAGGTGACGCCGTTTTGGGTTGCCGTTGCTGAGTGGGCGTAGGCGGTTTGTGGCGTGGTGGAGATGGCCTCGGGAGTGGGGATGGTCTGGGCTCGGAGGGATGGGGCGGGGGTGCCGGTTGCGGCGGTGGTGCCGTCAGCGCTTTCCGTGTCGGCTGTGCTGGTGCCGGTAGATGTTGCGGTGCTGTCCTCTGCGGAATCTGCTGTCGCATTTGTGTTGGTGCCGTCTTCAGCCTTGCCTGTGTCGCTGCTAGTGGCGTCGGCTTGCGTCTGCTGCTCTGCGGTTACCCGAGGCTGGATGGCTTCCGCGATGGCCGCCATGGGCATCGCGGAGCTGACCATGGACGTGCACGTGATCGCGCAGAGCAGGTAGTAAAGGGGTCGTTTCATAGCGGAGCCTCTCGGTGAGCAGCCAATAGGGTTCGAAGGCAGCTCCAGGCCAGCACTCCGCACATATTTTGTTGGGGATTATTTTACGGGAACCCCAGTCAACATCAGCGATCTTTCTGGGGAAGGTTGGGGAGGGGTGGACTGGTGGGCTGGCGCCATAGGAGACGGCGCCAGCAATTAATGCGGTTAGTCGGCGACCGAGAAGAAGGAGGTGATACATGGTGATAAAGATAAGGGTGAAGCTGGTCCCTCGGCTTCGCGAAGCGGGGATGTCCCAAAACGAGATCGCGAGGCTCCAGGGGATGTCCAGACTCAGCGTCGGCGACGTCGTCGCGGGCGCCAGGGTGCTCGGAATCGAGGGGGCGGGCGCCGAGCTAAAGCTCGTGCAGAAGCTGGGCGCCTTGACCGTGCTGGTGCTGGACGAGTGACTGCTGGATGAGCCCGATGCGGGGTTCTACAGCATGATACCGGAGCTATGGAGGTACGGTACGGCATCGGCTCCACGATCTTCTGCACGCACTACCGCAAGAAGGACTGGCTCGCCAGGCTCGGCGCTGACGTGCGCGCCGACGCCATCATGGACAGGATAGTCCACAATACCGTATGGGTCGCAAGGGCGACTTCAACATGAGGGAAAAGCTAGGAGGAAGGACTGCCTCGTAGGCCGACTTACCGGGGGCGGTGCCGGTCGGCAATATAAGCGGCGCTGATTCGCAATAATCACTGGTGCTCAGAGGAGCAAATACTCACCCTTAGAAGCTCCCCCTCTATCCCTCCCTTCTGCCTTCTTCATGAACTCCGGGATGTTGGCATGGATGATGCCGATAAAACTTCCGGGCATCCGTCATTCAGCAACTGTCTCTTCTGAAAACTAAGGTCAGATGTTGTAGTGACCAAGATTGAAAAATGCCTCGGGCGCTTTAACGTGCTCGATTTTGGCGAGGAATCCACCACGAGTCTACCCTTGTTCCTTAGCTATGAATGTTTCAACTCTGGTACCTAGAATCTGCTCGGGGCGAAGGTTGTGCTGGTTGATTAGCGTCTCACATTGCGCCAATCGACTTCTCTCATTAAGCGTTCCGCAGCTTAGAATCGCAATCAATTGACCGATTGATTTTACAAGCTCGTTAAGCTTATTAAGTGTAAGCACTAATGCTGATTCTGCACTTGCATTCTTGTATGCCAAATTATTTGGATGAACAGATATTGCAAAGCATTCCATTTTTGGATATCGAGCCCGTAACCACTCTTTTGCGACCTGAAGCTGTCCATGCTCTTGTTTCGTGAGCGGATTATCCGGAAGTTTTTCGTTTTTTGCTTCAAAGGCAAAAGCAATATGCGCTTCTTCAAAAACCCAGACAACATCGGGCCCGTCACCGTTATTGTCGTAACGTTTCGAGCTGGCACCGAGGTATTTCCCCAGCAACTCAAGTTTTGATTCGAATTCTTTTGAATGGCATTGCTCCGATAAGGATTTCAGGTCTGTGTCGAATTTCGTCGACACATCGCTACTCTTTCGGGTTTGGTACGAAATAAATTCAGCAATCTTTTTTGCTTGCAAGCTAGCGTCAGAGTCTGAGCTGGAGAATATGGGCTTAGCTAGTGAACGGTTGAGCCCGTTTGCGCGAGTTTGTAGCTTTCTGGAAGTCTCTACATCGTCATCCGAATAGGCGATTTGAGCTGCCAGGCGGAGAACAAGCCCCTTTACTGAATTGTCTATATTTTCACCATTTGCAAATTGTTTTAGGAGTTCGACAGCTCGTCCACTCATACCTTTGCGCCATTCGTTTAGCGCTTTTCTTTCACATAGAGCAAAATTTTCGAGCATGCTGTCATCAATAGAATCAAAATCGTTGACCTTGTCTGCTACATAGGCGGACAAATAGGATGCAAAATTGGGGTCGTCATTGACTCCCTGGTCGACGACCTCCTTGAAGTCATTTACTGAACATATTTCATTCATGATGCCTTGACCGCATTCGATTTGGGCCCTTGTTGTTGGGGTCAAAAATACAGCATGGCGGTTGTCTTTAATCCACTCGCATAGATCGGATCCTGTTAATGCGACGACGCAGTAGTCACCTGAGCCCCTCGTGCCTCTACCTATTGCCTGTTCAATGTTTTGAGCAATTGAGCGGGCATAGACTTTGCTATGAGCTAGGATTTTCGACATCAGTTTATGATGATCAGACATCCCTTTGGGGATGCCCGAAACGACAAGTAGGCGGCATGCATCGCCCGGCAGATCGATGCCGTTATATCGATTTGCAAATACAATTGGCACGTCAAGCTTGTTTTCCCTTAGATCGCTTACCGCCTGAGCAACATCGCTTCCTTTTACACTTACGATTCCCAATTGCTCCCATTGCTTCGCGCCTGCAAAACTCGGTTCGAGGACCACAACACCTTTTTTGTCTTTAGCGAGAGCGATCATTTTTTCGACGAGCGCGACTCGTAGCTGCTCCTTTGTCCCAACTTCTAGAATCATCCTGCGCCCTACTCCGGCAAGGGTTTTGGGAGAAATAATATTAATCTCATCTTTCTTGCACCCGAAAGATCTCACGATCGCACTCTCATCAGCGAATGTCGCAGACATGTACACCCTTCTAGGCGATTCTTCGAATGTCGGAAACTTCTCTACAAGGGGAAGAATTGGGGTTATTGAGAATCTGACGCGACTCAGCGTTGCAAGACAGTACTTGAGATCGTCTTTGATGAGGTCCCAGCCGAAGTTTATAGAGTTTCCCGTAGGCGTGTCTTCTTCATTTGACGCTGCGAAATCAGAGATGATTCGGGCGACCTTCTGTCGATGCTTATCCCACGCCCAGAATGGGACTTCTAGCACCTCTTCGCCAGCCGTGCGAGTCCCAGAAACGAAATCGTCGAAAGTTGACACCCTATCGATATCATCAAAGCTTGAACGAAAGAGCGTCGTAACTTCTTGATATAAGCTAGGCGAATCCGATGCATTTATCTCCACCGTGAATGCGCTTCGAACCGAGTCAAAAGATGAGTGCGCATCATCTATGACGATTACTGAAACTTCCTCCGTTTCGGGTTCTCCCTCCAAGCCAAAGGAAGACTTGCCGTTAAAGAGGGCTTGATAATGGGCAACGAGAATCGTTGAGCCATTTCTGAAATCTGCAGTAAGAGATTTTCTTCCATTATATTCGGAAGCAGGTATTCCAAGTGTCCTCGCTTGTTCGCACACTTGATGAACAAGCTGTTTGTTGTCAACAAGATACAATGCCCCACGTTTTAGCTCTCGTGCACTGGAGAGGGCAATCAGCAGTCCTATAAGGGTTTTGCCACCTCCCGTGTTTAGCTTGATAACAGTGTCTTTCTTATTTCTGTTACTAAACCATGCATCAAGTACCTCGGCCTGGCTGCTATGTAAATCATCAAAGGATTGGGGTTTCGGCAACCTGTCGAAAATCTCATCAGGCTTGATTCGCAGCGTAGGGTTCTGCGATGCTGCCATCTTTTTAAAATCAACCATCTAATAGTCCTTAGCTATGCTGTTCGACGTTGCAAATCAGATGTTACCTGCTTTTACCATTGCCGTCCTCTTAGGACGCCGCACGTTACCAATGGTAAGGATGCTCGTAAGAGGGCACTGGGGCGACAACCCCCGATGCCCTCTTGATGCATAGTGTTGCTGTAGTCAGTGGTTACTCAAACTCCACCTCAACTTGACTGTGCTCGTAAATCTTGAGTTCGTTATCAATTTCGACCCGTTCTACCATCCAGCCAATGGCGGAGCACTGTCGTATGAATGTATCAATCCGGTTCTCACCTTTTAGATTATGGATTGTGACCACTACGCCAAAACGCTGCGGATCATGCGAACCCTTTTGATATCTCGACGACTTGCGAATCATCATGCCCCACATTGGGTTGGCATACACTTTTTTGGGCTTACTGCGGCTGGTTAGCGGTTCCGCTATGTGCTTGACGTTGTCCCACTTGCGCAGCTTTTTTCGAGCCTTTTCTTCATCGGTTGTACAGTCTTCCTCGCCTTGGTTGTTGGGCAGCAGCGACTTGATTCGCCCGTCGTTTCCGATACGTCCAAAATGCAAGTCGAGCTCGGTGTCCGTGTAGTCGACGCCTTGATTTCTGTTGCATTTAGGGAAATAGCACAGAGTCGCCCTCGCCACAGATGGGTAGGTTGTGCCTGAAACGGGGACAGGAAAGTTGAAGTTGTAATTCTCGCGTTCAGTCGCCACGCCGCTGAGCATGAATCTAATTTCATCGTTACTGGTTTCGAGTATTTTTTCAATTTGGACAGGAACGATGCCGTAGCCGAGTCGATTCATATCTTCAGGGTTTGTCCACGCACATGCTGCATCGATTAGCAGAGCCTTGGCAAGTTCACAGCTTAGGTGCATTTTATAAATGAGGTAGGCAGCTTTCCTTGCAATTAGCGGAGCTGCAAAAGAGGTGCCGACAGCCGGATAGGCCCCGGTTCCGCAGCAGGCGGTGATAGGGTCGTTGCTTTCCCCTCCGTAGTAGGCAAGATCCGGTTTGTGGTGAAAACTCAAGACCGGTCCTCTTCTTGTGTAGGACGCCGGCTCGTTGTCTCTATTGACGGCGTTGACAACGAGGGCATTAATGGAGTCCGCTGGGGAGCCAAGATACGTGGGCTTACCATTTTCCTGGTTTGTGCCAGCAACAACGAAGAGGACGTCGTATTTCTGTTGCAGTTTGTCTAGCAGGGCCGCTTCGGGCGATATGGAGTTTCGAGACACCTCCTCCATTGACCCCAAGGAGATGTTCCAAACTTTGATATCTTGGTTCTCGGCAACGATGCGCTCAATGTGCTTCATCACCGCAAACGAACTGAACTTGCCTGCGGTTGCAACTCCAAAATGTCGAACCCTAAAGTGGCCACAATGGTCATCCAGCGATGGATTTTGGGCTTGAACGTCAACAATCAATGAGCTGACGCATGTGCCATGTCGATAGTCGCTCGAAGTAGGATGTATGTCTTTGGGTAAGCAGCTTATGTATTCGACCCAATTGCTGAAGTACGGGGGATATTTCTCTTCAAATGGAGTGTCGATTACGCCGATGATGGGTTCGTCGGTGGGATATTCGGGGAGGCTGCTGATGGCGGGGGAGGTCGAGCCTTCATCATTCATGGGAGCGTAGGAAGACAGGTCGATAACCGACATGGCTACAAGGTAGGGAGCGCGCTCGAGTAGCGTGCGATATTCTGTCTCGGTTAACAGGACACTGTTCTCTAAGAGGTTTGCAGGGGGTACGTCAATGTGAAGCTCCTCAAATACATCCTGCGGGTCCCTCTCAGTTTCAAATAGGGTAACGATTGCGTTCTCGTTGGTAGCCGCCGGCGGCTTTTCTATTCTAAATTCATTGACGTAATAGGAATCGCGTATGAGTTGCGCAAAACCCGATCGGGTGAGCGTGTGTGAAATAGCAGGATTCCATTTTTGCTTGAGCTTGTCATTTTTAACCAGATCGACCATCTTGTCTGCGTTCATCAGTCCATCAAAATGATCGACTACGATTCGCTCGCACTCACGCAGATTGTTAATGGTGGACAGGATGGTCGTCTTGGGCACGTAATGAGTCATCAGGTGCCTGGGGTGGTTCCCGTTAAAATCGAGGTAGCGGGCACCACGGATGGATAATTCCGGTTCTTGGTCTTTTCCGCCATTCAGCATCTCTCTTATTCTATTGCTCTTGGCTACAATCTGGCGGTATTCAACGGAGACCAAGATGTCTTCGATTATGGCATCTTTGGGCCATTTGCTCAGAACGGTTTCGAGGCTCTTACGAATGTGCGAAATCTTCTTTGCGGTAACCGTTCCTTTAGCGGGGAGCGTTGCGGGGCCCGGTCGCGAGCCTTTTGCCGTTTGAAAATCGCCAGTGAGCCTGATTAGGCTATTCATGAGCTACTCCTTTAGGGTTCGCGCAATAGTGCTTCGAGAAATGCCTGTTAAAACTTCCATTTCTCTTAAAGTGAAACCTTGAGTTTTAAGCAGTTTGAGTGAATCGGGCTCATATCCATGTAGACGCTGATACAGCTTGCGGAGATAGTCGTTTGGATTAAGAGGATCGCTAAACGCGACGGAGGTCTTAATGAGGTTTTTGAGCGTGCCGGGCCAGGGCAGATCCGGACAACTCTGCAGCACCTTTTTAAGGGTTCGAGAGTCGTTATTGATTGTCTGATTGTTTTTGGTCAGATTCTTTGCGATTGATTCGCCGATTTCAACGAGATCGTCATGTGTGTATCTATTAAAGTCAATCTGTACATCGAAGCGCCTGGCGAGTGCCGGGTCTAGTTTGTCGTAGAGGTTCGTTGTTGCGATGATGGCGGATCGCGTGTTCAGCTTGTCGAACTCTTTTAGAAGTGCACTTGTGGCCCGCCCCATCTCACGGACGTCGTTTTGGTTAATTCGATCTAGGGCTATGGCATCGATTTCGTCGAACAAGACAATGGCGCAGTCGCCTATATCATTGATTTCTTGGAAGACTTTTGCGATGTTTTTGGCCGTTTCTCCGAGTTTGCTATCGATGATTTGATTGAAATCAACGGCATATAGCTGGTAGCCAAGTATTCTGGCTATCTGTTTTGTGGCTTCGGTCTTGCCGGTTCCCGATGCGCCGTAAAAGAGGACAGTGTTGATGCCCACATCTTTAGATAGAGCATTGAGCAGCCCCTGGATATCGCCAGCGATGGCCTGAGGAAGGGGTAGCGAGATATTGTTGCTGATTACCTTTTCTAGGAAGTCGTATTTCTGCTCAGTGACTTCTTGCGGTACAAATGTGCGTGTTCTAGCAATGAGGGCCATGATGTAGCTTGCTAGCTCGGGTTGCCCAGACGTCTCAAAATCTTTCGCGATAATAGTGGCTGCGTTGTTGAAGGCGATATCGTCGTGTTCCGAATGCGCTCGGATCAAGTCGATGATGTCTGATCTCTTCATGTGTGCTCCTCTCCTTACTGTTATTGTATGAGACAGGAAGAGACAAAGCAAGAATTGATTGGACATTGCCGCAATGAAGTATGGTAGGATTGGGCTGTTAAGATTCAAACTGTTCTAGATTGGAGGTGAGATCATGGCGACCCATCATGGAGGTAAGGTTGGCGCTGCTGCCAAGACGCTCGCGAGCTCCTCGACGAGTAAAGCCGCGAAGTCAGCGGCTGCGAAGACTCTGGTCAAGCACCAGATTGCTAAGCATCGCTAGTCTGCGAGCAAAGCGTGATGTAGCAGTAGGGAGGTGATATATATGGTTTCGAAGACGATTCGCGTAAAGATTCCGAAGTACCGAATTAGCTCAACGGGTGCGGTCAGAAAGGTTGGAACGACTACGAAGGCAGTAAGGGTAAAGATTCGCTAGGCTTTAGCGGCAACTAAAGCCTAGCGTGATGTTGACATAGCGGGCCAACATCAAACATTTTATGGGGGTCCTCGGCGAGATTCAAGCGTCGGGGGCCCGCGTTATTTTTTTGTCGGCATATGAGTCATCGCCTTTTCTTGCATGGTGTGTGGCGGTTCCAATAGATTGGACAGGTAATGTCTGAATTAGATATTGCGTCCATTTGGATTAATTCGATGGCGGCCTTGGCGACGGTCGTTGCATCGTGGGCGGCCCTTAGGGCCCTGACGATTCAAACCTCTCCGGATATTATTATGTTTGTGCGGCCAGATGATGTCTCTCCCTCACTAGCGCGGCTTGTTATTAGAAATATCGGAGAGGCGCCTGCATACGATGTTGCGTTTCGACTTTCTCCTGAATTGTTTCCAAAAGGTTCTTTCGAATACACACGCGCTTCCGTTGTGTTTGATAGGGGCTACGCTATTTTGCCTCCTAAACAGGAGAGGGATATTCTCTTGGGAGAGTTTGAGGATCTCGAAGATTTGTGGGGGAGTTCTATTGTTGAAGTGAATGTCTCCTTTTCAAAAAAATATGCGCGTAGGTGCTTCTCGACTGTCTGTCCGGTTGAGATTGGCTCATTTGAGAGCATGATTACCATTTCTTGTGAGACTGCATTTGAAAAGGAACAAAGGGCTGCCTACCGCGAAATTCGGCAGCTTGGCAAGCGCCTTCGCGGTATAGAGTATGCGTTATGCTCATTGACGGATCGTGACGAAGAGTAAGGTTGTGCGCGGGTGACGCAAAGTTTCTTCCGTAAATCGACAATCTCATAGCGGAACACGAGCCGCGCCCCGTCATACGATTTCTAGCGGCTAAACAAACCAAGCGTCCATTTCTCGCTGATGAGCGAAGACGATGCCAGAGCTTATCTGGAGAAGAACAGCAACTATTTTCGCCTGCGTGCCTATCGGCTTGGGTTTCCAAAGGTTGAGGAGGGGCTCGTAAGGGGGAATATGCAAATCTAGATTTCAAGATGTAGGTCGACCTATCGATTGTCGATATGCTTCTTCGTTATGAGATGTTGCTGCTCACGCTTGATGTGGAGCACTTTGCAAAGGTCAAACTCTTGAAGAGCATCGAGATGGAGGGGGAGGACGGCTATGCGGTCGTCTCGGATTTTATTTCCTCCTACAATGGCACGAAGCCAGACGGCACACCGTGCAATTCGCTCAAAGATGAGATCCTTAGAGGCAAGAACAGCCCCTACACTGGTGGGCTGATTGCCAAGTACGCTGATTTCCTGCATCCTGTACATAGCCGCGAACTTGTGACGGAGGATAGAGCGGCGGTTTGAGGGAATAGTTTGAGCTATCATAGTCACACAAAAAACAGAAGCCTGATTATAAGGCCAAAGTTTTGTAAGGGGGTTCCTTCCCGCCGGAGGGCATCCCCTATTTTTATCGGCCGTGCTGGTTCTGTGTGTTAAGCTATCTACCTACAATACAAAAGCTCTTTTGGGAGCTTTATGGGCGACGCTTTCAACTAGAGAGTGTTGCCCTTTTTTATGCGTGTGATGCCTGACATACGTGCCAAGCTTCGTTTCATTTGGTCGATAGTCAAGGGTGTTTGAATTAGGGTTATAGAGTTGGGTTATAGAGTTGCCGTTCGGGTCAAAATAAGGTCAAAATAATAGCGTTGATTTATGGGCCAATAATCGGTAGCCTATCTAAAAAGCGGTATTGGCGCGGGTAACCTACGGGCCCTGCGTCCTGCGGAAAGGCGGCTATTCTTCTTGGGATGGTTGCCTTTCTTCATCTAAGGAGCTCCAATAACAGCAAAGCCTATTCTCTGTTGACAATCAGGCCAGATTTCCTGTTAACAGGGGAGAGGGTCGGTACGAGTCTTGACTGTGGCCCCCCGGCACGATCGTATCGATGAATGGCTGATTCATGAAAAGGGTCAAAAGTTGATTCAAGAGCTTGTTGGTATTGGATTGACGGCTTCTCGAGTTCTCCCTTAAAGTATTGGCTGTGATGAGGCCTTGCGACGGTATGTCCGGCTTGGTCCGTGGGAACCGCCGAAAGGCGGTTTTCGCATTTAAGGGCTGTTTTCCGAATGGTATATGTCGCGTTTCCGCCTCAGGACAGTGGGTTTTGCCGCGAATTTCGGAAGTGCGGGGAAAAATCGAAACACGCCGAGCACACCACGTTTTTTACCAACAAAACCGCAGGTCGCAGATCCCTGCAACCGAGGTCTGGTCGACATAACTCGGTTTTTCACCGCACTTGCGGTTGGACGCTAAACAGGGTGGCAATATGCTTTGCCCGGAAAGCCATATTAAGTTGCCAATTGGCTACAAGACGAATATAGTTAGCATTATGCTAACTAAGGGGTGGTTATGAGTCGAACCAAGCTCCGACCGACATATTCACTTGACGAAGCGAAGTCTTTGGCTCGCTCGGGAAAGATGATTGTAAATGGTAGGGTGCGCAGACACCTGATGAATCAGTTTGCTTATTTGGACATTGATCATTTCCTTGCTGACCTATTTGATTATCTGAAGCCGGACGATTTTAGAAAATCCATCGCGCTCGATATGGATGGGCCTCTGCATGATGTTTACGCAGATGTCTACGTGTGCCGAGGTTTTGAATGCGAGGATTGGTACGTTAAGTTTTCAATTGATTCCGAAGGCAATGCGCATTTAAACGTTTTGTCTGCGAACATCGATGGATACATTCATTAAAGGAGGAGTCATGCGTTGCATGGAATGCGGCAAAGAAATGCAATTTACCACGGCGCCGATGACTGAAATTTACCGTGGCGAGAAAATAACCGTAAAAGGAATTGAGCATTATGTTTGCGAGTGCGGCAACGATGAAATGACTGCTACAGAAGCGACTAAGCTCGCCCATGCACTGGCTTCCCAATATGCTAAGGCTCATGAACTTTTATCTCCCTCGGATATAAAGGATTTACGCTCTGATCTTGGTTTGACTCAGCATGAGTTTGAGTCGCTATTAGGGGTTTCAAAACCCACGGCGTCTCGTTGGGAGAACGGGGCATCGCAACAATCTATTACCGCAAATAACCTTATGAAGCTCATTCGAGATGTTCCTGAGGCGCGCACTTATTTGGGCCTTTCTTCTGGTGAGATGGCCTCAAGACTTAACGCATCACGCTTTTCGGTGATACCGGGAGGAGAGGCTCCAGCTTATAGGGACTCGACTCCTTTGGCAGATGAGAATGCCTTTCGATTGGAGATGTAGATGGAATCGTTACAGAAGCAACGCATTGAATCTCCGTTGATTACATGCGTGACCAGAAAAGTGGACAGTTTTTCATTTGATGGCGGGATGACTCCGAAAGAGGGCATCAATAAGTCTGACGTTGAATGCAACGTCAAAAATGCTATTACCAGCGCATTCTCGGACGAAAATGGCGCCAGGTTTCGTCAGCTCAATTTAGTTATAGAGCTTTTACCTTGCGATGAAGGTCATTATTACCGTTCCGAAATATCCGTCTCCGGCATATATCGCGCTCCTGCGGATTTAGATGACGATGCTTTTGACAGGGAGGCGCTTAGCACCGGAATGCAGGACCTGTATTCCTATGCAAGAGGCATTATTGAAAATGTCGCAGCTGGTGGAGTATGGGGGCCGCTTTATTTGCCACAGATTGAGTTCGCAATTTAGCCTCCCTGCCACCCCATCCTTTGAAGATGTTCTTAAAGCGGTCTTATGCAAGCCATCGTTTTACAAGGGGTTCCTTTCAGGAGGGTATCCCCTAGTTATTTAGCTGAAGGCTGGAACCGAACAGCCACATTGCCACTTGTCGAATTGTTGAGTCACTGGGCGGTCTGAGAGAATGCCCTCAGTGACACAGTCGTCCCGGACTCTAAGTGAGGCGATAACAAAGAAGGGCCGTTGTTCGGTTTTCCATCAACGGCCCTTTGATGTATTCGCGACTACTGGATGCTGTCGTGTTTTCGCTTCGGGACAGTGGGTTATTTACCGTGTATTTCGGAAGTGCGGGGAAAAATCGGAAACCTCTGAGCATAAACCGAATTTCGGCAACAAAACCGCAGGTCGCGGATGCCTAAAACAGGGGCCTAGTCGACAGATCTCGGTTTTTCACCGCACTTCCGGAAACGCTCGACGGAAGTATGCGGCAAATTTCGGAACCCTCGAGCACATCGCCCTTTTCATGTAAAGAAACCGCAGGTAGAAGCATTGCTACTATCCGGCGTGGTCGGCATATCAACAATTTGCCGCATACTTCAGGATTGGGCACTCATTTTGCACTCTCGAAGCCCCCTCATTTCCTAAAAAAGTTCTTAAAACAGCCTTAAAGGCGCCTTGGCTCGCGTTGACAGCGTAAAATACGCATGTTTGACTATGACTAAAGTGGATTTTAGGGGAGGGGTGCGCCATGGAGGTGCTGGTTGTTGGCAACACCGCATATGTTGACGATGACTTTTGTGCCAAGGCGTTCCCCGGGGACCATGTCCAGGTCGTCGCTGCCGCGGAAGCGCGCCGCGATGAGTCATCACCCCATGCCTCGTGGAAAGAGCTTCTGCAACACCTGGATCAGGCCTACGAGTTCGACCGCGTGGTCTACCTATCCAATTACCTTACCCCGCATACCGATACCGTGGGCGATATCGAGCTGTTGCGCTCGGTCTTTCGTGCGTGCGCGGGTCGCCGGGTCCAACTGCTGTATGTAGCGGGGCCCGCGGGTGCCGAGGGTGCCGTCGATGCCGCGGGGCGAACGGGCAAGGGAATTATCGCCCGCGCAGCCAACGACCTGTGCCGCTACTACGCTGCTCGCGAGGGCGCTCAAACCAAGATCCTGCGCGTGCCGTTCCTGTATACCGCGTCTGCCGCGCTGGAGGACCCGTTTTTGGTGCCGCTGTTCGACGCGTGCTCAACCGGATCGGTCGCTCTGCAGGGCGCACAGGATGCGGCGTTTCCCCTGCTGTGTGCCGAGGAGCTTGCGGTGCTGGTACGCCGTATCTTCGACAGCTGGGATGCCTCCTTTGAGACGCTCGACGTTGCCGATACCTTTCATCACGCGTCAGGTGAGGTGGGTGAGGCCCTCAAGGCGCTGTTCCCAGGGCTTTCAGTTGCCTATGGCGATTCTGCCGGCTACGCCCTGCCCGTCAGCGACGTCGTTCGCGTGCGTTATGGTTGGTTTCAGCGGTACGACCTGCTGCGCGATCTTTCGACCATTCAAGCGCGTTGGGATGCAGGCCGCGCAAAGAAGGTTAACCCCTTGCGCGCCGCCATCGACCGCATCCGGCTGCACACGCTGCCTATCAAATGCCTGGAGACGGGCGTTGCCTGGGTCCTGTTCGAGGTGCTGGAGCATCTGTTCTCCCAATCGGCTCAGCTCAACGTGCTTGATTATCGCCTGCTCTACGTGGTGCTGATCGGCACGCTGTATGGCTTGGACTTTGGCTTGGTTGCGGCGCTGCTGGCGTCGGTGGGTTTGGCCGCGAGCTACTTTACCCAGTACGGCTATACCTTCCAGGGTCTGTTCTACGAGCCGTCCAACTGGCTGCCGTTTATTGCGTACTTTGTGGTGGGTGCCGTGTGCGGTTATGTGCAGCTGCGCAACAGCGAAGCCATTAGGGCGGAGCGCGATCAAAACGAGCTCGTGCGCAATCGCAATGCGTTCCTTACGCAGCTCTACCACGACGCGATCGAGGACAAGCGCGCGTACAGGCGCCAGATCGTGGGTCGCCACGACAGCTTTGGCAAGATCTTTGCCGTGACGCAGGAGCTCGACGTGCTCAACCCACGCGACATCTATCGCAAGTGCTGCGAGCTTCTGGGCGAGATCCTCGAGAACGATTCGGTGGCGATCTACCATGTTTCGGGCGGGGCATTTGCACGCCTGGTGGCAGCAAGTCCCGCGATTGCCGAAGATGCCGCACGCTCGCTCACGCTTGAGCAGCTTGCACCTCTTTTGGGCGACGGGGGCCGTTCGAACCTATGGGTGAACCGCGAGCTGACGCCGGGGCTTCCCATGTTTGGATACACGATCGAGCGCGACGGGGCACCCGCCGTGTTGATCTTTGTGCGTAGTGCGGCCGAAAACCAAATGACCCTCTATTATCAAAACCTGTTCCGCATCTTGTGCGGCCTGGTCGAAAGCGCGCTGGGCCGTGCCTTTGACTATGAGGCGGTGGCACAGGATAAACGCTGCGTTGACGGCACGTGCGTGCTCAAGCAGGCTGCCTTTGGCCAAGAACTCGCGGCGGAGCAGGCGCTCGCAGATAGCAAGATGGGGAGTTATTTGCTCCTGCGCGTGGTACCGGGCATAGAGCCTGTCGGCGAGCTGGTGGGCGCAATTGGGTCGGCAATCCGCGAGAGCGACGCAGCGGGCTTGGTCGACGGCGACGTGCTCTACCTGCTTATGCGCCAGGCAAAGGCGTGCGATCTGCCCATTATCCGCGAGCGCCTGAGCGCAAAGCAGATTGCGGTGGAGCCCGTCGACGGCGAGGATATCGTGGCGCTGCTGCAGCACATCTCTTACACCGGTGACGGTGAGGGGGGTGCCGCTTGATCTCGCTTGTCGTTGCTGCCGTCTTGCTGCTGATTCATGCGCTGGTTTGCCTGATGCTGTGGACGCTTATGAAGCTGGGCCTGCTGCCGGTGCGCGGGCACATGCTGGCTGTGATAGTGCTGGTGCCGCTGTGGGGCCCGTTGCTGGTGGTTCTGCTATCGGTCCGCAGCGCGGTGTTTGGCGAGGGGCTGAAAGAGTCTGCGCTGGAGTCGCTGCGCTTCAACGACGAGCTGCATCGCAGTATGTCGGTACCGAGTGGTGAGGACGATGCAGGCGTAGTGCCGCTCGAGGAGGCGCTCATCGTCAACGACCCGGCATACCGGCGCCGCCTAATGCTCTCCATGCTCACCGAGGAGCCCGACGCGTACCTGGCGCAGCTGCAGGCGGCTAAGCTTAACGACGACGTTGAGGTGGCGCACTATGCCGCGACGGCGGTGGCGCAGATCTCCAAGGAGTCCGACCTTAAACTGCAGCAGCTGGAGCGTGCCTTTAAGACGGACCCGAGCGCGCAAAACCTCAACGAATACTGTGATTTTCTTGGTGAATACTTGGACTCGGGCTTGGCTGAGGGTCGCGTGGCTCAGATTCAGCGCCAACAGTACGCGCGCCTGCTTGCGCGTCGCTGCGAGCGCGAGGATACCCTTGAGCTGCGCATTCGATACGCGACGGCGCTGGCCGATGTCGGACAGATCGACGAGGCGCAGGCCGTGACCGATCAGTTGGTGCTCGACGTGCCCGAGGAGCAGGAGGTTTGGATGCTTTGCCTGCGCCTTGCCGTGATGCGCCGCGATGGTGACGAGGTTCACCGTGTGATCGATGCGATTGACAAGCAGCATGTGTATTTGAGCGCCGACAACCGCGAAAAGTTGGCGTTTTGGCGCGACGGGGAGGAGGCCAGATGAGCGTGGCCCGACATATCCGCGACCGTGCAGGCCGCTTTCGTTGGATGGGACTCCTCGTGGTGTGGGCGGTCTTTATTGCCATGGCCGCCGTGCTGCTGGTGGAGCGTGCCGGCGTGCAGTACAGTGCGGGCCAGCATAAGCTGGGGATGCTTGCCGCCAACGATGCGGTGCCGGCCTCCTCGGCAGTCTTTGGCCAAAAGCCCACGTGCCTGGTCATTACCGACTCGGACCAAGATAGTGTCGACGACGTTAAAGACCAGTTCGACCAGATTTTGCTGGACATGAAGATCGCCCATCGCGATGTTGATATTGCCACCGACGGTGCGGACGCGATCCCATCGCTCACGTCGTTTGATCGCGTGATTGTGCTTATGCCCTCGCTTGACGGACTGGGTACGCATCTGACCGATCTGATGAGTTGGGTGAGTGCGGGCGGCTCACTCATGCTGGGCATGACGCCAGATAACTCGAACTACCTGCAGGCTGTTGCTTCCAAGCTTGGGATCGAATCGGCCGGATATGACTATGCGACAGCCGAAAGTATCGTTCCGAGCGATGACTTTATGTTGGGCGGAGGAGAGCGCTACGAGTTCTCGGATCCCTTCGATTCTTCGCTTTCGGTTTCATTGCGCGAAACGGCGCACGTATGGGCAAAGACCGGTGACGCGGGCACGCCGCTCATTTGGTCTAACGATTGCGGCTGTGGTCACACCGTGGTGTGCAACATTGGTATCTACGACAAGGTCATGCGTGGGTTCTATGCTTCGGCCATAAGCCTGCTGGGTGATGCCACGGCCTATCCGGTCATCAACAGCGCCGTGTTCTATTTGGACGACTTTCCTAGCCCCGTGCCCTCGGGCGACGGTACTTATATCAAGCGTGACTACGGCCTTTCCATTGCCGATTTTTACACCAAGGTCTGGTGGCCCGATCTGCAAAAGCTCGCGCAAAAATACGGCATTCGCTATACCGGCGTGATGATCGAAAACTACGAGGACGCGGTCAACCAGACCGAGCCCGCGCGCCAACCCGATACCACGCAGTTCCGCTATTTTGGCGGCATGCTGCTGCAGATGGGCGGCGAGCTGGGCTTTCACGGCTACAACCATCAGCCGCTCGCGCTCTGGGACACCGACTACGGCACGCTGTACGTCTACAAGACCTGGAAGAACAAAGAGACGCTCGTCGCTTCGCTCAACGAACTTATCGCGTTTCAGGACGAGGTCCTGCCCAACGCTCACGGCTCGGTTTACGTACCGCCGTCGAATATCCTTTCGGCCCGAGCGCGCAAGCTCATCGGCACTGACGTTCAGCGCATTAAGACCATCGCCAGCACGTATTTTGAGGATGGCACCGACCTGCCGTACGTGCAGGAGTTTGGCGTGGCGAGCGATGGCATTGTGGAGCAGCCACGTATTGTTTCGGGCGGCATGGTCAACGATTCCTATATGCGTCTGGCAGCCGTGTCCGAGCTCAACATGCACTACGTGAGTACGCATTTTATGCACCCGGACGACTTGCTCGATCCCGATCGTGGTGCCAAGGAGGGCTGGGAGGTCTACAAGGGCGGCCTGGTCGACTACCTGGAGTGGCTTACCAAATCCGCGCCCGACCTGCGGCACCAGACGGCGTCGGAGTGCTCCGGTGCCATCCAACGCTTTTCGTCCGTGACGGTGAGCGTGGATACAGGCGCGGATGTCTGGACGCTCAGCCTGGGCAATTTCCACGACGAGGCGTGGCTCATGTTCCGCGCCAATAATGGCGAGCCGGGTGCGGTGACGGGTGGCGAACTGACGCACCTTACGGGCAATCTGTATCTGCTCAAGGCAAATGATAAGACCGTGACGATCGAGCGCAAGGAGGGTGGCGATAAATGAGAATCTGCTTGGTACTCGAGGGTTGCTACCCCTATGTGCACGGCGGTGTATCTACCTGGATGCATGGCTATATCCAGGCCATGGCCGAGCACGAGTTTGTGCTGTGGGTGATCGGCGCGCATGCTGCCGACCGTGGCAAGTTTGTCTACGAGCTGCCCGGCAACGTGGTCGAGGTGCACGAGGTGTTCCTGGACGATGCCCTGCGGCTTTCGGGCGAGCAACATGAAGCCAGTTTTAACGATCGTGAGCGCGAGGCGCTACGCCGTCTGGTGTCGCTCTCCAATCCGGATTGGGACGTGTTATTCGATATCTTTCACCGTCGTCGCGTGCATCCGCTCTCGTTTTTGCAGAGCCGCACGTTTATGGATATCTTTCGCGACGTGTGCCTAGCCGAGTACCCCTACACGCCCTTTGCCGATGCATTCCACACCATGCGCTCCATGTTGCTGCCCGTGCTCTACCTGTTGGGCAGCGAGGTGCCGGTGGCCGATGTGTATCATGCCATCTCGACCGGCTACGGTGGCCTGCTCGCCTGCTTGGGCTCAAGCGCTCACCATGCGCCGGTGCTGCTGACCGAGCATGGCATCTATACCCGCGAGCGCGAGGAAGAGATCATTCGCGCCGATTGGGTGGTGCCGTCGTTTAAGGACCGCTGGATTCGCTTTTTCTACCTGCTTTCGGAGGAGATCTACCGCCGCGCCTTCCGCGTGACGAGTTTGTTCCATAACGCCTGCAAGACGCAGGTCGATATGGGCTGCGATGCGGACAAATGCCTGGTCATCCCCAACGGCATCCAGTTCGACCGCTTTAAGGACATCCCCTTAAAGCCCGATGACGGCTGGGTGGACATTGGCGCGGTGGTGCGCCTGGCGCCCATCAAGGACGTCAAGACCATGATTTATGCCTTCTTTGAGCTGCACGAGCGTCTGCCCAAAGTGCGCCTGCACATCATGGGCGGCGTGGACGACGAGGAGTACGGCGCCGAGTGCCACGCGCTGGTCGAAACCCTGGGCGTGCGCGACCTGATCTTTACCGGCCGCGTCAACGTGGTCGAGTACATGGAAAAGCTCGACTTTACCATTTTGACGAGCATCTCCGAGGGCCAGCCGCTCAGCGTGCTGGAGTCGCTTGCAGCGCGCCGTCCCTGCGTGACGACCGAGGTGGGCTGCTGCCGTGAGCTGCTCGAAGGCGCCCTGGGCGACGACTTTGGCGTGGCGGGTTTTGTGACGCCGCCTATGTATCGCAAGGGCCTGGCCGATGCCATGGAACGCATGTGCACAAGCCGCGCTCGTCGCATTGAGATGGGGGAGCGCGGCCAGCGTCGCGTTGCCACGTACTTTTTGCACGAGCAGATGCTCGCCAACTATCGCGCGCTGTACGACGAGACGGCGCGTGCGTTTGACCTGCCCAGAGAGGGGGAGTAGCCGGTGGCCGGAATCGGTTTTGAGCTTAAGCGCCTGTTTAGGCGCAAGGGCATTTTTGCCACGATGCGCGCTTACGGCTACGCCGGCATTGTGTGCACGGGTCCCATGCTGTTGGGCGTGCTGCTCCAGGTGAGTATCTTGGTGCTGTGCGGTCTGTGGGGCGTAGGGCGTGCCAACCAGGATCTGCTGGTGTGCATGGTGACCTACACACTGCTGGCCTCGCTTTTGCTCACGAGCTTTTTCTCCATGCCGGTCACGCGCTTTTTGGCCGATATGTTGTTTGCCGAGCGCGAGGATGAGATACTGCCTTCGTTTTGGGGCTCCAACGCCATCATGCTCGTTGCGGGCACGGTGCTCTACGGCGTCTTTTTGCTGTTTTCGGGCGCCACGCTGCTGCAGGGGCTGCTGTGCCTGTGGCTGTTCAACATTATGATCGTTAACTGGAACGGCATGAGTTACCTCACGGCCATCAAGGATTACCGCGGCATCCTTTGCAGCTTTGCGGCCGCCATTGGCGTGGCGTGCCTGTGCGCCCTGGCCGTGCTGGCGCTGGGACTGCCGCCGGTCGAGGGCCTGTTGGCGTCAATTGCTCTGGGCTACGGCGTCATGCTCGCCTGGGACGTGGTGCTGCTGTACCGGTTTTTTCCGCAGAGCGAACGCAGCCCCTGGCTCTTTTTACGGTGGCTTGATCAGTTTATGCCGTTGGCGCTCACGGGCTTGTTCACCAACCTGGGCCTCTTTGCGCATTTGGTGATAATTTGGGCCGGTCCCATTGGCGTGCAGGTCAAGGGCTTGTTTTATGGTGCGCCCTACCACGATGTGCCGGCGCTCATCGCGTTTTTGACGATCCTGGTCACGTCCGTCAACTTTGTGGTCTCGGTCGAGGTCAATTTCTATCCGCGCTACCGCGACTACTACAGCCTGTTCAACGACGGTGGTGTGGTGGGCGACATTGTGGTGTCCGAGGAGGAAATGCTTGCCACGCTCAACAGCGAACTGCGCTTTTGTGCGCTTAAGCAGCTGTTTGTGACCGCGGCGGTCATTTCGCTCGAGACCACGGTGCTGTCGGCCCTACCGTTGGGCTTTAACAACCTTATGCACGGGTATTTTCGCACGCTGTGCGTGGGCTATGACCTGTATGCCGTGGGCAATACGGTGATGCTTATCTTGCTGTACTTTACCGACTATAAGGGGGCCGTGCTGGCTTCGGGCCTGTTTGCCGGTGTGGCCGGGCTGGCGACTGCCGTTTCGTTGCTTTTGCCGCAGCAGTTTTACGGCTTTGGCTTTTTGTTGGGTGCGGCGGTGTTTTTTATCGTTGCACTGCTGCGGCTCGATACCTATACCGCCAACTTGCCGTATCGTATCCTGAGCCAGCAGCCCATTGTGGCGACCGACAAAACGGGTCGCTTTACACAGCTGGGCCGCATGCTCGACCGTGCCGAACAGCGCTATGAGGAAGGCCGCCATAAGGGCGTGCCGCACGGCGCGTTTGAGCGCTCGGTAGTTCGCGTGTATCGCAAGCATTGGGGAGGTTCTGATGATCGATAAGTTGATGTCTCGCCGCTGCCTGATCGAGGCAGCTGCCGGCGCGCTGTTGCTTTCGGGCTGTTCGTCTCAGGACGAATCCTCGACTAAAAAGGTCAAAAAGCAAGACAAGATTAAAAAGGCCGATTCCTCGGACGGTACCAATCATCTGCGCGATAAAGATGAGCTGTACGAGGTCTACGACGACTCGGGCATTGTGACCATGTACCTGACGGTCTCGCGCGGCAACAGCTCCGAGAACACCGACCACAGCTGGGCCGAGATCAACACGTATTCGGTGTATGACTATGCCGACATGGGCGTGACGCGCTATCAGGTTATGGGCCTGCTGCAGCCGGGCGACGAAGACGGCCCGGTGGCCGGCGAGGTTGGCTATGGCGAGGAAGCGCCCAATGCCACTGTGCAGGTGCGCGGTCAGACATCGAGCATGAACTCGCAAAAGAATTACAAGGTGGAGCTCAAAAAGGGCAAGGGTACCTGGCGCCAACAGCGCGCGATTGCGCTCAACAAGCACATGGGCGAGGGTATGCGTTTTCGCAACAAGATGGCCTATGACCTTATCCGCGGGATTCCCCAGATGATGGGCCTGCGCACGCAGTTTGTGCATCTGTGGGTGTGCGACCAGACCGAAAAGTCCAACGATACCTTTGAGGACTACGGCCTGTTTACGCAGGTGGAGCAGCTCAATAAGACGGCGCTTAAGGCGCACGGCTTGGATAAGAGCGGGCACCTGTACAAGGTGAATAGCTTTGATTTCCATCGCTACGAGGACACCATTAAGCTTGCCGATGATCCCGACTATAACCAGGCAAACTTTGAGGGCATGCTCGAGATTAAGGGCGATACGGACCACACCAAGCTCATCGAGATGCTCGATGCGCTCAACGACGAATCGCAAAAGATAGATAACGTGCTCGACACCTACTTTGATACCGAGAACCTGGTCTATTGGCTGGCGTTTCAGATCCTTACGGGCAACTGCGATACGCAGAACCGCAACTGTTATCTGTACAGCCCGCTCAACTCAAATACCTGGTACTTTTTGGATTGGGACAACGACGGCATGCTGCGCAAGCTGGAACTTTCTCTTACCGGGTTTTCGGACTACGCGAGCTGGGAGCGCGGCGCAAGCAACTACTGGGGCAACGTGCTGTTTAACCGCGCGTTGCGCAGCAAGGCGTTCCGCGGTGAGCTCGATCGCGCCGTCAAGGACCTGCGCTCGTATATGACCGAGGCACGCCTGACCAAGATGATCAAGCACTACCGCGAGGTGACTGAATCCCTGGTCTTTGCTTCGCCCGATATCGACAATCTGCCTGTCACCAAGGACCAATACGAGCAGATCGCCGCGTCGATTCCCTCCGAGATCGAGGAGAACTACAAGAGCTTTCGCGAGAGTTTTAAAAAGCCCATGCCGTTCTACATCGGCGTGCCGCAGATCGATAACGGTAAGCTGCGCATTAACTGGGATGCGTCCTACGACTTTGAGGCGCGCGACATTCGCTACACCGTAGAGCTTGCGCGCGACTATGCCATAAGCGACGTGTTCTTTAAGGCCGAGGACGTGCTGCTTCCCGAGGTGACCTGTGATGCGCCCGATGCCGGCCAGTATTTTGTGCGCGTGCGTGCCGCCAACTCCGACGGTTATAGGCAAGATGCGTTTGACTACTATGTGACTGACGACGGTAAGCACTACGGCATGAAGTGTTTTTACGTGCAAGACGGCGGTAAGGTCGTGGAGGACACGTATGAGGAGGGCTAGCGCGCTGCTTGAGCGCTTGGCGGCCCCGCCTGTGCGTGCCACGCAGGAGCGTTACCGCCATGAGCTCAAATATCTCATTAATGAGGGCGAGCACGCCGCGCTTGCCTGTCGCATGGCGCCGGTGTTTAAGCTGGACAAGCATGCGCGGGCGGGCGGTTACACTATTCGCAGCCTGTATTTTGATGACTACCGAAACTCGGCCTACGAGGAAAAAGACGCCGGCATTCTCATGCGCAAAAAGTATCGCGTGCGCATCTATAACGGCAGCGACAAGGTGATTAAGCTTGAGCGCAAAAAGAAGTACGGCAGCTGGATCTACAAGGAGGACGCGCCGCTTACGCGCGGTGAGTTTGAGCAGATTCTGGCTGGCGACTACGACTTTTTGCTGAGGAGCCCTTATCCGCTCTGTCGCGAGTTCTACATCGAGTGCATCTGCAACATGATGCGCCCGCGGACCATCGTGGACTACGAGCGCGAGCCGTGGGTGATGGACGAGGGCACCGTGCGCATCACGTTTGACATGAACGTGCGTGCCGCGGTGGGTAGCTTCGACATCTTTGATGCGACGCTGCCCGCGCTGCCCGTGCTAGAACCCGGCAAGCTGGTGATGGAGGTCAAGTTTACGGAGTTTTGCCCGCAGCTCGTGCGCGATATGGTGCCGCCGGGCGCGGCCGAACTCACGGCGGTCTCCAAGTACTGCCTGTGTTACGAAAAGACCGCCTACCTGCGCGGATTTAATTACTGGGAATCGGATTTTGAGAACCGAGGGGATATTTAGACCATGAGCACCAGGGACTTTTTTAAGAACTCCGTCTTGGAGGCGTTTGGCCAGGTCGACCCTGCCAAGATCGGCCTTTCGCTGCTCGTGGCGCTCGCCATGGGCATCCTGATCTATTACGTGTACAAGCGCTTTTTTACCGGCGTGGTGTATTCGCGCAGCTTTGCCGTGACACTCGTGGGCATGTGCGTGCTTACCTGCATGGTCACGCTCGCGATCTCGACGAACGTGGTCATCTCGCTCGGTATGGTCGGTGCTCTGTCTATCGTCCGCTACCGTACAGCGGTCAAGGACCCGCTCGACCTGCTGTATCTGTTTTGGGCCATTACCACGGGCATTACGGCCGGTGCCGGCATGTATGCGCTCGTGGGGCTCACCGCGGTGGTGATCGTGGCGATGATCGCCGGCTTTGCGAGCCACCAGGACAAGTCGCGCGTGTACATGATGGTCATCCACTACACGGGCCAGACCACCGGCGACGATATCGTGCGTGCATTTGGGCGCACCAAGTTTACGGTGAAGTCCAAGACCATGCGCGGTGACAAGGTCGAGATGGCCGTGGAGGTGTTCTCGGACGGTGTGGATATGCCGTATGCCGACGCCATTCGCGCGCTCGACGGCGTGGAGGACCTGACGTTGATCCAATACAATGGCGAGTACCACGGGTAACTATGTTCCGGCGTTCTAACGAACGCCGGACCGCTCGATGCTGCGCGGGCATCTGCCGGTCGATCTGCCGCTCAAACCGTCGCTCGCGTACATATAGTACGCTTCGCTCCTCTTTCGCGGCACCTCGCCTCGGCAGCTGCCCGCTCGCTGGCGTATGCTCGACCTGGGTGGGCCGATTTGGTTCGCATGCCTTCTTCACGGGTATCATGGTGAAAGCGATTTCAACGACGGGGGTGCTCGTGGTAAAGATGAAAGATGTGGCCGAGCTGGCCGGCGTTTCGAGCGCCGCCGTCTCGCGCTACCTCAACGGTGGGTATATCTCGGCGGACAAGGCCGAGCGCATTAAGCAAGCGATTGAGCTGACCGGATACGTTCGGTCCAGCCAGGCTCGCGCGCTGCGTACCGGCTCCACCAAGCTCATCGGCGTCATCGTGCCCAAGATCAACTCGGAATCCGTGAGCCGCATTACCGCCGGCATTGGCCAGGTGCTCGGTCGCCGTGGCTACCAGATGCTGCTTGCCAATACCGACAACGCCCCCGATCGTGAGCTTGAATACCTCGACCTGTTCCAGAACCATCCGGTCGATGGCATCGTGCTGGTAGCGACCATGATTACCGACGAGCACCGTCGTGCGATTGGGTCTTGTCGCGTACCCCTTGTGGTCATTGGTCAAAACGTCGAGGGCACGGCCTGTGTCTATCACGACGATTACGAGGCTGCCTTTGAGCTGGGCCATGCGCTTGCGGGCCGCGTGGACGGCAAGATCGCCTACATTGGAGTTACCGAAGAGGACCGCGCGGCCGGTTATGACCGCCGTCGCGGTTTTGAGGCCGGCTTGCGCGCCGCGGGTAACCCGCTCGATGCCGCCTTGATTCGCCTGGGCTCGTTTACGCTCGACTCGGGCTATGGTACGGCGCGTGAGCTGCTTTCCGTCGCTCCCGATGTTTCGTTTATCGCCTGCGCGACCGACACCATGGCGGCGGGCGCGCTGCGTGCCATCGATGAGGTTCGCGGCATGGGCGAGGGCATGCACCGCGTGAGCGGTTTCGGCGACAACGCGTTTTTGCGCGCGCTGACGGGCGGTATTCCCACCGTGCATTATGGCTACCTGACCAGTGGCGTCGAGGCGACCAATATGTTGCTCAACGCGCTCGATGGCGTGGAGGGGGAGAGCGGTCTAAAGACGCTCAAACTCGGCCATCAGCTTATGAATGTCTAGATTTTGGGCACGTCTGCCTGCCTCTGAGCCCTTATGTTTGTCTCAAAACTACCATTCGCCCGCTATTTCCTACCGTTCACCCTACTATGAAAACGATTACAGACATATGAAACTGAAATCGATTACAGTGTAAGTGTCAAAGATGGCCGGGTGCAGATGCTCCCGTTGGAGGAAAGGGAAGTCATGGACTACCGCAAATCAGCCCAAGAGGTGCTCGACAACATCGGTGGCGCCGGCAACGTTATTTCGGCCGCACACTGCGCCACGCGTCTGCGCCTTGTGATTGCCGATAACGCCAAGGTCGACAAGGAGGCCCTCGAGAATATCGACGGCGCCAAGGGCGTCTTTGAGGCCCAGGGCCAGCTCCAGATTATTTTTGGCACCGGCACCGTCAACAAAGTCTACGACGAGTTCATTGCGCTCAGCGGCGTCGAGGCTGCCACCAAGGCCGAGGTCAAGGAGGCCGCGGCGCAGCAGCAGAACATCTTTATGCGTGCCATTAAGGTGCTCGGCGACGTCTTTGTCCCCATCATCCCCGCCATCGTGGCTTCGGGTCTGCTGCTGGGCATTATGAGCGCCCTCAACTTTATGGCCTCCAACGGCTTTATCGCGCTCGACACCAATAACTTTATTTACAAGATTGCCGACCTGGTCTCGGGCACGTCCTTTGGCATTCTGCAGATCCTGATCGGCTACTCCGCCGCCAAGGCCTTTGGCGCCAACCCGTATCTGGGTGCCGTCGTCGGCGGTGCGTTCATTAACTCCTCGCTGCAGAGCGCCTACACGGTTGCCTCCGAGGGCGTACAGACCATGGTTACCGTCATTCCCGGTGTGTACAGCTTTGAGTGGGTCGGCTATCAGGGCCATGTGATCCCCATCGTTATCGCCTGTGCCATTCTGGCCTTCCTCGAGAAGCGCCTGCACAAGATCGTTCCCGAGATGTTCGACCTCTTTGTGACCCCGCTCGTCTCGGTGTTCGTGACCGTGCTCGTGACGCTCGTTGCCGTCGGCCCCATCTTCGTGTGGGCCGAGAACGCCATCCTCGGTCTGATCCAGGCCCTGCTGACCCTGCCCTTCGGCATCGGTTCCTTTATCGTCGGCCTGTTCTATGCTCCCACGGTCGTTACCGGTATCCACCAGATGTACACCGCCATCGACCTGGGCCAGCTCGCCCAGTACGGCGTGACTTACTGGCTGCCCATCGCCAGCGCTGCCAACATCGCCCAAGGTGGCGCCGCGCTTGCCGTTGCCTTTAAGACCCGCGATGCCAAGATTAAGGGCCTGGCGCTTCCTTCGGCTCTGTCCGCTTTCATGGGCATTACCGAGCCTGCCATCTTCGGCGTGAACCTTCGCTTCTTTAAGCCCTTCATCGCCGGCTGCATCGGCGGCGGTTGCGGTGCCTTGGTCTGCGCGCTCACTTCGCTGGCTGCCTCCGGCACGGGCGTTACCGGTATCTTCGGTATCCTGCTGTGCCTGGCCCAGCCCGTGCAGTACGCGATCATGTTTGCGGTCGCCGCGCTGGTTTCCTTTGCCGTCTCGTTTGTCCTGTACAAGGACGAGCCCAAGGCTTCCGAGCAGGCCTAAGAGCTTTTGATTAAGGGAATGCCCGCGGGCTGTATGGTCGCGGGTGTTTCCAGCATCGGGCGCCGATCTCTGGTGCCTTGTAACTTTCGATCTGTTAGGACTTTGATATGTCTAATGCACTTGGTCGCGATCTTGCAAAGCTGGTTGCCGCTGTTGACGCTGCCGCCTCTGAGTGCGGTCATGGCGCGTATGGCCAGCATTTCCACATTATGCCGCCGGCGGGTTGGCTCAATGACCCCAACGGTCTTTGCCAGGCAGATGGCGTGTTCCATGCCTATTTTCAGTATGCGCCGTTTGATGTCGAGGGTGGCGTCAAGATGTGGGGCCATGCCACAAGCCGCGATCTTATGACGTGGGACTACGTTGGCGCCCCGCTGCTGCCCGACGAGCCGTTCGATTGCCATGGCGTGTATTCGGGCTCCGCGCTTGCCGAGGACGGCCGCATTCGCGTACTGTACACAGGCAACGTTAAACTCTCCGATGCAGACGGCACGTACGACTACGTCAATACCGGCCGCCGTGCCGATACCGTCTATGTGGAGAGCGTTGATGGCCTTGCTGGTCGGGAGTTCAGCCAAAAGCGTGTGGTGCTGGCGTCCGAGGATTATCCCGAGGATTTGACCTGCCATGTGCGCGATCCCAAGGTGTGGCGTGACGTGGACGGTCGTTACCACATGGTGATGGGTGCGCGTCGTCGCGTGGACGGGCCGCATGTCGAGAGCCGTTTTTGCGCCATGCACGGCGAAGGTGCCGGGCGCGATGTGGGCGAGATCCTGGTGTATGGCTCGGCCGATATGCTGAGTTGGGAGCTCGAGAGCCGCGTGTCTACGCCCGAGCGTTTTGGCTTTATGTGGGAGTGCCCGGGATACCTTGAGCTTGAGGCGGATGGCGGCGCACCGACGAAGTGGCTGTCTTTCTCGCCTCAGGGCCTTGAGGGCGGTCGTTGGGATCGCGGCAATGTGTATGCCGCTGGCTACATGCCTGTAACGGGCGACATTACCGGTGGTGACGGTGCCTATGAGCTGGGCGAGTTCCGCCTGTGGGATGCCGGTTTTGACTTCTATGCTCCGCAGGAGTTTACGGCGGAGGACGGTCGCCACATTCTGATCGGCTGGATGGGCATGCCCGATGAGCCGACCTATGACAACGCGCCTACCGTGGCGTGCGGCTGGCAGCACTGCATGACGGTGCCGCGCGAGCTTACGGCCGGTGCTGGTGGCGTGGTGCTGCAGCAGCCGGCGTGCGAGATTGAGCACCATTATGCCTCGGTGCGTGTGGGGGCGGGCTCGTTGGAGGTTGCCGGTGATACCTGCTTTGACGTTGTTGTCGACGGTGTCGACGGCGCGTTTACCGCGACCGTTGATGGCGAGCTGAAACTGGCGTTTGTGCCCGCCGAGGGCGAACTGCCCTCGTGCTTTGAGATGCGATTTACCGATGAGGGTCGCGCTTCTGCCGACTGCGGTCGTACTGTGCGCTGGGAGCCCGTCGACGAGGTTCGTAACGTGCGCATTGTTGGTGATGCCTCATCGGTCGAGGTGTTTGTGAACGATGGCGCGCTCGTGTTTTCGACGCGCATCTATCCCGAGACCTATGGCGTGACCGTTGACGCTCCGAGTGCGAGCGTGACCTATCACGCGCTCAATATCTAGGCGATTCGTCGCTTATCGGCGCTATACTGCAGCCGTTGCCCACGATGCGGGAAACATCCGCATCGTGGGTTTTTGTTTTGAAGGGACGGTACCGTATGGGCGTACAGCAGCTAGAAGAGGCCTGGGCTTTGAGGGCCGGCGCGCGTGAGGCGCGGTTGCTTGCGGCCCCGCATGTGCCGGCAGCGCTGTCGCAGCTGGGGATTGTGCGTCCCGGTGACCGCCTGGTGGCCTTTGCAGATGACTTTGCCGATGCGTTTACGCGCGGCTTTGATGGCTGCGACGTTGTGCTCGTGGGAGATCCTTGCGCCGAGGTGTTTGCTGCCGCGTCCGAGGGCTTTACCGGTTCGTTTGACGTTGAGGGCCCGCACCTGTGGTGGTTCGTCAACTCCATCGGCGGGTTTGGTCTTCGCGTGCCCGATCTCCGCGCTCTGGGTCGCGCGGCTCGCGAGGCACGTGCGCTGCTCGTGGTGGATAACACCGTGGCTTCCATCTTTGGCTGCGATCCCCTGCGGCTGGGTGCCGTGCTGTCGCTCGAGGCGCTCGACCGCGTGTGTGCTGGTAAGGCGCCGCGCAAGCTCGTTGCCGCTTCGGTGGCGCGCTCGCAGCTCAAGCGCCATCCTGTGGATGCTGCTGCCGAGTGCGCGCATGCCCTGCTTGAGGGCTGTGGCTTGGCCAAGCTTGATATGCCTGCTGACGAGGCCGGTGTGCAGGAGCGCGGGCTGGACTCGCTCGATGTCCGCATGCAGGCGCATTTCGATCGCGCTCGTGCGCTGGCCGAGTATCTGGCCGCCAACGAGATGGTGCGCAACGTACGCTATCCCGGGCTGAGCTCGCATCCCGACCATGCTGTTGCAACGGGAATCCTCGAGCACGGCTTTGGCCCGGCAGTTGAATTTGATCTTATCGAGCGTAGTGGGGATGATCTGTTCGATGCTTTGCCGGGGGAGTTTCGCACATCGCCCGCCGGCGGCGCAGCAACGCGCCTTTCGGCCCCATGCGGCAAGCAGGGGAACACCATCCGCCTCTTCGCCGGCACCGACGACCCCTTGATCGTGGCCGCCACCCTAGACAACGCCCTCCGCAACTAGCACAATCATCCTCGACTTCATAAGTTGCGGTGAAATAGGGATTGATTTACGGCTTTAACCGCATAAACAGTCCCTATTTCACCGCAACTTATGAGAAGGGGTTGTGTGGCTATAAGACCCCGTCCTAAATTGGCTATTCTTTTATGCTGGCGATGAGGTCGTTTGCCCTTGCGGCAATGACTTCATTGATCTCGTCCTGCAACGTCTCGTAGACTTCGATGGCTCGCTCACCGGCGGGGGTGAGGGTGGATCCGCGGGCGCCGTCGCGCTCGATGAGCTTGCAGCCCAGCTGTCCTTCCGCCTCGTTCACAATGCGCCAGGCCTTGGAATACGCCATTCCCATGCTCTTGGCGGCGCGGTTGAGCGAGTGCTCGCGGGCGATACCTTGCAGCAGTAAGACGCAGCCGTGGCCGAACACGCCCGGCAAATCCTTGTCGCACGCTTGAATGACCAACTTTGCCGTCGTCTTGTACTCCATACGCTCCACGTCTCCCCGCTAAAGTGTTTGCTGGGCAAACGCAAAGCCTGCGTCAAACCCTCGTGTGCTCTTCTTAAATCATGCATTGTAGCAGTCAAAGTGCGTTAAGATACTTCCCCAGTATTGGGCGCCCAAGGTTGGGCTGGGTCCTACGAGGCCTGCAGCCGACCGGTCGCATGGAAAAAGGAGAAACATGGCTACGTTCTTTCCCGGTGAGTCCCACACGTTTTCGGAGTATCTGCTGGTCCCTGGTTACTCGTCCTCGCAGTGCATCCCCAACAACGTCTCTCTTAAGACGCCGCTGACCCGCTTTAAGCGCGGTGAGAAGCCGGCAATCACCCTGAACATCCCCATGGTTTCCGCCATCATGCAGTCCGTCTCGGGCGTCGACATGGGTGTCGCGCTCGCTACCGAGGGCGGCTTGTCCTTCATTTACGGTTCCCAGAGCGCCGAGTCCGAGGCCGCTATGGTCAAGGCCGTCAAGGATCACAAGGCTGGTTTCGTTCAGTCCGATTCCACGCTGACCCCCGATATGACCATGGAGCAGGTCATCGAGCTCAAGGAGAAGACCGGCCACTCCACCATGCCGGTCACCGACGACGGCACTCCCAAGGGCAAGCTCCTGGGTATCGTCACCAGCCGTGACTATCGCCCCAGCCGCGATGACCACCAGACGAAGGTCTCCGAGTTCATGACCCCGCGTGAGCAGCTCATCGTGGGCGACAAGAACATCAGCCTCAAGGTTGCCAACGACGTCATCTGGGACAACAAGCTCAACGCCCTGCCGATCGTCGACGACAATGATCACCTTATGGGCATCGTTTTCCGCAAGGACTACGACAGCCACAAGACCAACCCCAACGAGCTGCTCGATAACGACAAGCGTTACATGGTCGGCGCCGGTATCAACACCCGCGACTATGCCGAGCGCGTGCCGCTGCTCATCGAGGCCGGCGCCGACGTCCTGTGCATCGACTCTTCCGAGGGCTTCAGCGAGTGGCAGAAGCGCACCATCGAGTGGATCCGCGCCAACTACGGCGAGGACGTCAAGGTCGGTGCCGGTAACGTCGTCGACGCCGAGGGCTTCCGCTTCCTGGCAGACTGCGGTGCCGACTTCATCAAGGTCGGTATCGGCGGTGGCTCCATCTGCATTACCCGTGAGACCAAGGGTATCGGCCGTGGCCAGGCCACCGCGCTGATCGACGTCTGCCGCGCTCGCGACGAGTACTACGAGGAGACCGGCGTCTACGTGCCCGTGTGCTCCGACGGCGGTATCGTCTACGACTACCACATGACGCTTGCCCTGGCCATGGGTGCGGACTTTATGATGCTGGGCCGTTACTTTGCCCGCTTTGACGAGAGCCCGACTGAGCGCGTCAACGTCAACGGCCAGTATATGAAGGAGTACTGGGGCGAGGGCTCCGCGCGTGCCCGCAACTGGCAGCGTTACGACCTGGGTGGCGCCGCGAAGCTCAGCTTCGTCGAGGGCGTCGACTCCTACGTTCCCTACGCCGGTTCCCTCAAGGACGGCGTGGGCGGCACGCTCTACAAGGTCAAGTCCACGATGTGCAACTGCGGTGCCCTCTCGATCCCCGAGCTCCAGGAAAAGGCACGCCTGACCCTGGTGAGCTCCACCTCCATCGTCGAAGGCGGCGCCCACGACGTAGTCGTCAAGGATTCTCAGCAGTCCGTATCTTATCGATAAGGTAAGAGCCTCATATAAAGGTTGAGTTTCAACCACGTTATTTAGATAAAGCGAGATGCCTGCAAGTCGCAGACATCTCGCTTGTCGTATTTGCTATCATCAGTCAAGTTAACCTTAGGGTCGGGCGGCTTGGCTTTGTTCGCTACAAGTTCCGCACGCAAAGAAGAGCACTTAATGTGCTCTTCGTCTTGCGCAGGACTGTCCGCAGTAGCGAATAAAGCCAAGCCGCCCGACCCCAGCTAAGATTAAAGGAGCTGATATGTGCGATTGCACAGATCATAAGGACGAGATCCCTGCCTACGACGCGCAGGCCATTGAGTCCAAGTGGATGAAGGCCTGGGAGGACTCCAACCTCTTTGCCGTCGACACCGACGACAGCAAGCCCAAGAAGTATGTGCTCGAGATGTTCCCGTATCCGTCGGGCGACCTGCACATGGGCCACGCGCGCAACTACACCATCGGCGATGCCATGGCCCGTCAGGCCCGCATGCGCGGCTACGACGTGCTGCACCCCATCGGATTTGACGCCTTTGGCCTGCCTGCCGAGAATGCCGCCATCAAGCACAACACGCAGGCTGCCGCCTGGACGTATAAGAACATGGACCAGGCGCTCGCCACGATGAAGCGCATGGGCTTCTCCTACGATCTGGATCGCATGGTCAAGACCTGCAGCCCCGACTACTACCGCTGGGGTCAGTGGATCTTTGAGAAGCTGTGGGAAAAGGGCCTGGTCTACCGCAAGAAGAACCCGGTCAACTGGTGCCCCACCTGCAAGACCGTTCTGGCCAACGAGCAGGTCACCGAGGGCAAGTGCTGGCGCTGCGGCACCGAGCCCGAGAAGCGCGACCTTGAGCAGTGGTACTTCAAGATCACCGAATACTCCCAGGAGCTGCTCGACGACCTGGAGAAGCTCCCCGGCTGGCCCGAGCGCGTCAAGCAGATGCAGGCCAACTGGATCGGTCGCTCCGAGGGCGCCGAGGTCGACTTTACCCTGTGCGACCAGGATGGCGAGCCCATCGAGGGTGACGAGGGTAAGATCACCGTCTTCACCACGCGAGCCGACACGCTCTTTGGTGTCTCCTTCTTTGTCCTGGCTCCCGAGTACGCGCGCCTGCACGAGCTCGTCGAGGGCACGGAGTACGAGGAAGCCGTCACCAAGATCGTCGAGGACTCCAAGCATATCTCTGCCGTCGAGCGTGCCCAGGGCACTCTCGAGAAGCACGGTGCCTTTACCGGCCGCTATGTGGTGAACCCCGTCAACGGCGAGAAGGTCCCCGTGTGGGTTGCCGATTATGTCGTTGCCGACTACGGCACCGGCGCCGTCATGGCCGTTCCCTGCGGCGACCAGCGTGACTTTGAGTTCGCCCGCAAGTATGACCTGCCGATCGTGCCGATCATCCTGGATGACGATGACCGTGCTGCTGTCGAGGCCAGCGGTGAGACCATCGATACCTTCCATGCCGAGACCGTCGACTGGGATTGCGCCCACGCTGCCGAGGGCACGCTCGTCCAGTCCGGCAAGTACACCGGCATGCGCGGCGGTAAGCACTCCGAGGGCGAGGCTGCAATCGTGGCCGACCTCGAGGCCATGGGCTGTGGTCGTCGCAAGGTCGAGTTCCGTCTGCGCGACTGGCTCATTTCCCGTCAGCGCTATTGGGGCAACCCCATCCCGGCCATCCACTGCGAGCACTGCGGCATCGTGCCCGTGCCCGAGGATCAGCTGCCGGTGACGCTGCCCGAGAACCTGGACCTGGGCGCAGGCGAGACCCTCGCCGAGTGCAAGGAGTTCTACGAGACCACCTGCCCGGTCTGCGGTCGCCCGGCCAAGCGTGAGACCGATACCATGGACACCTTCACCTGCTCCAGCTGGTATTACCTGCGCTATACCGACCCGCACAACACCGAGCTGCCCTTCTCCAAGGAAGCCGCCGACCGTTGGATGCCCGTCGATAACTACATCGGTGGCATCGAGCATGCCATTCTGCACCTGCTCTACAGTCGCTTCTTTACCAAGGCGTTGCGCGATCTTGGTCTGCTGAGCGTGGACGAGCCCTTCACCAACCTGCTGTGCCAGGGCATGGTCAAGGACGAGAACGGCGACACCATGTCCAAGTCCAAGGGTAATGTCGTGCCCCCGAGCTCGGTCATCGAGCCCTACGGCGCCGACACCATGCGTTTGGCGATCCTGTTTATCGCCCCGCCCGAGAAGGACTTCGACTGGGATCCCAAGGCCGTTGAGGGCGCCAACCGCTTCATCAAGCGCGCCTGGCGTATCGTTTGGCAGCTCGTCCAGTCCGGCGACGCCAACGTGGCCTTCGACAAGTCCGCACTCGACGAGGTTGCGATAAAGCTCTATCGCGAGCGTCACCGCACCATCGCCAAGTGCACCGAGGATTTCGATCGCGGCCAGTTCAACACCGCCATCTCGGCCGTCATGGAGCTCGTCAACGCGGCGAGCGCCTTCCTCAACGCCACCGAGGGTACCGCCCGCGACAAGGCGCTGTGCTACGGCGTGGCCAAGGATATCGTGAGCGTCCTTGCCCCCATCTGCCCGTTCTGGGCCGACGAGCTGTGGCACGAGGCACTCGGCTGCGAGGGCAACGCCTACACCGCCGCCTGGCCCGAGTTCGACCTGGCCGAGTCCATTGAGGACACGGTGCAGATCGTGGTCCAGGTGCTCGGCAAGGTCCGCGGCCGCGTCGACGTGGCCCGCGATGCCTCCAATGAGGATATGCAGGCTGCCGCCGAGGCCGCCGTCGCCAAGTGGCTCGAGGGCAAGACGGTCGTCAAGGCCATCTGCGTGCCCGGCAAGCTGGTCAACTTGGTGGTCAAGTAAGCGCTGCGCGCTTAGCTGACGCATAAAAGACGAGGGGCGATCCGGTTGGGTAGTCCCTCGTTTTGCATGTACCTGCCTAGGTGCCTTTGGTCAATTGTCCTATTCTTGTGGAGAAGCTGTGCGCACGCTGACCTGCAGATTCGTACTGTGCTTGCACGTTTCCGCAGCTATTGGTATAGTTTGCTTGCAAATGAAGTTGTAATTGAAAGAAGTGGGGTTTCGACCCCGCTTCTTTTTTGTATGGATGGAGGTGCCGCAATGGTCAAGACTAAGACCGAGCAGGCGATCATCGACGCGCTCGAGGCCGTCGCTCCCCAGCACGATGTCGACATCGTCGACGTCGAGCTCGTGGGTGCCACCAAGGCCCCCTGCGTGCGTGTGCGTATCGAGGGTGCCGAGGGTCAGAGCCTGTCGCTCAACGACGTCACGGCCAACACCAAGTGGGTCGGCGATGTGATTGAGGAGCTCGATCCCATCTCTTCGAGCTATACGCTCGAGGTGTCGAGCCCGGGTATGGCGCGCCCGCTGCGCCGCCCGTGCGACTTTGCCCGCTTTGTGGGCGAGAACTGCGAGCTCACCTCCACCGCCACCGAGGGCCGTCGCAAGTACGCCGGCAAGATTGCCGCTGCCACTGAGGCGAACGTGACCCTCGAGCTCGAGGACGGCGAGTCCGTTACCCTCGATTTCTCTGATGTTAAAAAGTGCAAGTTGAAGCCCACCTACGACTTCAAGCCCGCGAAGGAAGGAAAGTAAGATGGCAGCATCCGACATGATGTCCGCCCTGATGGAGCTTTGCCAGGAGAAGCACATCGACCAGCTCTACCTGATCGACCGCCTGGAGCAGTCGCTCGCCAAGAGCTATGCCGAGATCCTGCATCTTGAGTGGGGCGCCAAGGTGACCATCGACCGCACCACCGGCAAGATCTACGTCTACCGCCTGGAGCCGATCGACGATTCCATGGACGAGGAGGGCAACTTCACCGAGTTCGAGGAGATCGACGTCACCCCCAAGAACACGAGCCGCATCGCTGCCCAGCACGCCAAGGCCGAGATCAACGCCATCGTGCGCAACTCCGCCCGCGAGCAGATTTACGAGGAGTTCTCCGGCCGCATCGGTGACCTCATCAGTGGTACCGTGCTGCAGTCCACGCCCGACTTCACGATCGTCAAGATCCGCGAGGGCGTCGAGGCCGAGCTTCCGCACTTCGACCAGCGCCGTTACGAGAACGAGCGCAACGAGCGTCCGATGGGCGAGCGCTACCTGCACAACCAGCACATCAAGGCCGTGATCATCGACGTTCGCGACCCCAACTCCAACCTGCAGCCGGTTCGTGGCGAGCACAGCCGTCCGCCGATTGTCATCTCCCGTACCCACCCCGAGCTCATGCGTCGTTTGTTTGAGCAGGAGGTGCCCGAGATCTATGAGGGCACCGTCCAGATCAAGTCGATCGCCCGCGAGCCTGGCCAGCGCTCTAAGGTCGCCGTCCACTCGCTCGATGACCGTCTGGATCCCGTGGGCGCCTGCGTTGGCCCCAAGGGCAGCCGTGTTCGCGCTGTCGTGGGCGAGCTCCGTGGCGAGCGTGTCGACGTCATCCTTTGGGATGCCGATCCTGCCGTCTACGTCGCCAACGCCCTGTCGCCCGCCAAGGTCACCCGCGTCCTCATCGACGAGGAGAAGGCTTACGCCGGTGTCATCGTGCCCGACGACCAGCTGTCCCTCGCCATCGGCAAGGAGGGCCAGAACGCCCGTCTCGCCGCGCGCCTGACCGGCTGGCACATCGACATCAAGTCCGAGACCCTTGCCGCCGACATCCTCAAAAACGTTCCCGTTCACGAGGAGCCCGCCGCCGACCTGATCGGTGACGAGGAGGACGAGGACGTCCGCCGCTGTGAGTATGTGTCCGAGGACGGCATCCAGTGCCGCAACCAGGCTCGTCCCGGCTCCCGTTTCTGCGGTGTCCACGACACCGACGCCTTCGATGATGCGGAGGACCTGATCTAGCGCGCGGTCGCGCCGGGCGGGTCCCGGCGCGTCTCCCACGCTCGTTCAGTCTCTAGGCACCCAAGGTGCCAGAAAGGGTAGGTGAAGTCATATGGCAAAAGTCCGTGTGTCCACCCTGGCCAAAGAGTTCGGCATGACCTCCAAGGAACTGATGGGTCATCTCGCCGAAATGAAGATTCCCGCTAAGTCCGCTTCCTCCACCTTGGAGGACGCTTATGTCGCCATGGTCCGCAAGCAGCTCGCCTCGGTGATCGAGGCCCGCGCCCAGGAAGTCGAGGCCGCCAAGCAGGCCGAGGAGCAGGCAGCTGCCGCCGAGGAGGCCGCTCGCGCCGCCGAGGCCGAGCGCGAGCGCATCGCCGCCGAGAAGGCCCGCGAGGAGGAGCGTCGCCAGTTTGCCGCAGCCCAGGCTGCCGAGGAGGCTGCCCGTGCCGAGGCCGAGGCCAAGAAGAAGGCCGAGCAGGAGCGCCTTGCCCGCGAGAAGGAGGAGGCTGCCCGCGAGGCCCAGCGCCGCGCCGTTCCCGCTTCCGACTCCGGTTCGCGTTTCCGTTCGCTGCTCGACCAGATCGCCGCACAGGAGACCGTGCTCAAGGAGAAGAAGGACGCCGAAGACAAGGCCAAGGCCGAGCGCGCCGCCGAGCGCGGTAACCGTCGTGGCGGCAACAACGACCGCCGCGGTGGCCGTCGTAACGATCGCAACGCCTCAGACAACAGCTCCGAGCGCAACGCCTCCGAGAGCCGTCCGCACAGCCATCGCACCAACGCCAGCAACAACGTCGCTGCCGGCATGGACTTCCCCAACCCCGATAAGCAGGGCAAGGGCAAGAAGCGCAAGGGCGGTCACAACAACGAAGAGGACCACTACAGCCGCATGGCTCGCGAGGCCGAGGAGTACAGCCGCGAGAAGGTGCTCGAGGAGGCTCGTGCCGCCGTCGAGGAGGCCTCTCGCGAGTCCACCGGTCGCCGCAAGAAGCGCAAGGAGAAGCGCGAGCGCGAGGCTGCCAAGGCTCAGGAGGAGCGCAAGATAGAGGAGGCGCTGGCCCAGGGCGTGAACCCCGAGGACCTCGACGCCATCAAGGTCTCCCAGGGCGTTACTGTCCAGGAGCTTGCCGAGTCGCTCGACGTTCCGGCCAACGACATCATCAAGCGCCTGTTCCTGCTTGGTACGCCGCTCACCATGACGCAGTCCATGTCCGACGACCTCGTCGAGCTCGTCGCCGACGACTTGGGCCGCCAGATCAAGATCATCACCCCCGAGGAGGAGAACACCTTCTCGTTCTACGACGATCCCGCCGACCTCAAGCCGCGCGCCCCGGTCGTCACCGTCATGGGCCATGTCGACCACGGCAAGACGTCGCTGCTCGACGCCATCCGCCACACCGGCGTCGCTGCCGGCGAGGCGGGCGGCATTACGCAGGCCATCGGCGCTTCGCAGGTCATGATCAACGACCGCAAGATCACCTTCATCGATACCCCCGGTCACGCGACCTTTACGGCCATGCGTGCTCGCGGCGCCAAGGTGACCGACATCGTCATTCTGATTGTGGCTGCCGACGACGGCGTCATGCCTCAGACCATCGAGTCGATTAACCACGCCAAGGCCGCCGGCGTACCCATCGTCGTCGCCGTCAACAAGATCGATAAACCGGGCGCCAACCCCGACCGCGTGCGCCAGGAGCTCACCGAGTACGGCATCATCCCCGAGGAGTGGGGCGGACAGAATATGTTCGTCAACATCTCGGCCAAGCAGAAGATCGGTATCGACGACCTGCTCGAGACCGTGCTGCTCCAGGCCGACGTGCTCGAGCTCAAGGCCAATCCCGACACCTTTGCCTCCGGTAACGTCCTCGAGGCCAAGCTCGACAAGGGCCGCGGTTCGGTCGCTACCGTGCTGGTGACCCGCGGTACCCTGCACGTGGGCGATACGCTGGTCGCCGGCCTTACCTACGGCCGCGTCCGCGCCATGCTCGATCCCAAGGGCAACGCCGTCACCGAGGCCGGCCCCTCCGACGCCGTCGAGATCCTGGGCCTGCAGTCCGTGCCCAACGCCGGCGACGAGTTCCGCGTGTTCGAGGACGAGCGCGAGGCTCGCGCCCTGGCCGATGAGCGCTCGCTCAAGGCCCGTATCGAGGAGCAGAGCCGCGTGAAGCACGTCACGCTCGAGAACCTCTTCGAGACCATCGCCGACGCCGAGGTCAAGGAGCTCAACCTGATCATCAAGGCCGACGTCCAGGGTTCCATCGAGGCCCTTCAGGACTCGCTCGACAAGATGGATCAGTCCGAGGTCCGCATCAACACGATCCACTCCGCCGTCGGCGCCATCAACGAGACCGACGTCGTCCTGGCAGACGCCTCCAACGCCATCATCATCGGCTTTGGCGTGCGTCCCGACGGCAAGGCCCGCTCCGCCGCCGAGCGCGAGGGCGTCGAGATCCGTTGCTACGACGTTATCTATAAGTGCCTCGAGGAGCTCGACGCTGCCCGCATCGGCATGCTCAAGCCCACCGAGGTCGAGGTCTCCACGGGTACCGCGACCGTCCTGGACACCTTCAAGGTGCCCAAAGTCGGCATCGCCGCCGGTGTCCGCGTGGAGGAGGGCGAGATCGCCGCGACCGATTCCGTGCGCCTGGTGCGTGACGGCATTGTGGTCTTTAACGGCAAGATCGCCTCGATGCGCCACTACAAGGACGAGGCCAAGAGCCTCAAGAGCGGTTCCGAGGGCGGCATTGGCCTGGAGAACTTCCAGGACATCAAGCCCGGCGACCAGATTGAGGGTTACCGTATCGACCAGGTTGCCCGTACCGAGTAGGGGGTAGCGCTATGAAGCAAACGCAGGCAACCCGCCGTCTGGGCGAGCAGCTTCGCGAGAAGCTCGGTTATATCCTGCTCTTTGAGGTTTCCGATCCGCGTCTCGACCTGGTTACTTTGACTGCGGTCGAGGTCGCGGTGGACCGTTCGTTCGCGCGCGTGTACGTGTCGTGCGATGCGAGCCGCTACGACGAGGTCATGGAGGCGCTCGCAAGCGCTAAGGGCCGTATTCGCAGCCTGTTGGCTCGCTCGCTCGATTGGCGTGTCACGCCCGAGCTCGATTTTCGCATCGATCGCTCGACCGATGAGGCCGAGCGCATCACGCGTGCGCTGGAAAACGTTCCCGCCACGCTTGCGATCGAAAAGGACGAGGACGGCTATCCGATAGCGGATGCCGCCCAGGAGGCAGCTTTAGATGACTAATTCCGCCGACCTCGCCTCGTGCGAGTCTGCAGATATTCAGCGACGCATCCTCGAGCTCATCGAGGGTGCGTCCTCCATTGCGATTTCGGGACATACTTCTCCCGATGGCGATGCCTTGGGCTCCGTATTGGGTCTGGGCCTTTCGCTCATGAAGTTTTTCCCCAACAAGGACATTGCCCTGCTGCTGGCAGACGATGACCCAGTTCCGCGCATCTACCGCTTTATGGAGGGCGCCGATCGTCTGGTGCCGGCATCTACGTACACCGGCAATCCTGACCTGTTCATCTCGGTGGACGTACCGGTCGTCGAGCGTCTCAATAGTTCCGCCGAGGTGCTCCGCCGCTCGTCGCATGTGGTGTGCTTCGATCACCATCCGGCGCGCGAGGAATTTGCCGAGCTGAGCCTGAGGTGCGTCGGCGCCGCAGCCTGCGCCATGATCATCGACCGCTTTTTGGACAATTGCGGCATTGTCGCACGTGATGGCGTTGCGACCTGCCTGCTGTGTGGCTTGGTTACCGATACCGGCCGTTTTCAGTATCAAAACGCCGATGCTGCTGCGTTCCATGCCGCCTCGCGCCTGGTCGCGCACGGTGCCGATCCGGCGCGTGTTGCGCTCGAGGTCTACCAGAGCATGCGCGTGGAGTTCTTGCATCTCAAGTCCATCGTTATGGGCCGCATCAAAACAGTGGCGCACGGTCGCGTGGCATATAGTTATGCGTACCAGAGCGACCTCGAGGCCTGCGGCGTCACTTCGGATGAGTGCGACGGCCTGGTCGATGTGGTGCGTTCGGTTATGGGCGTGGAGGTCTGCCTGTTTCTGAAGGGCATTGAGGGCGATACCAAGGTACGCGGCAACCTGCGCTCCAAGGGTGACCTCGATGTGTCCGAGATCGCTGCCAACTTTGGCGGTGGCGGGCATCATGCCGCCGCCGGCTTTTCCAACAACGGAACGATTCGCGAGACGCTCGCCGTGGCACTTCCCATGCTGGCCGAGCTGGTAGGGGAGGATCCCGCTTCGGTGACCGTCGAGCTCTAACATTTTGGATGGTACATGGCTCGTCGTACGCCTTCTCAACTGAATATGCTGCTCGCCGTCGATAAGCCGGTGGGCTGCACGTCCCACGATGTGGTCTCGCAATGCCGACGCGCCCTCCATGAGCGGCGCGTCGGCCATGCCGGCACGCTCGACCCCATGGCATCCGGCGTCATGGTGGTGGGCGTGGGCCAGGCTACTCGTCTGCTGGGCATGCTAACCCTCGATACCAAAAGCTATGTCGCCGACATCTCGTTTGGTGCCGAGACCAATACCGATGATGCGGAGGGCGAGGCGGTTCGCACAGTGGCTGTTGCCAACGAGCTCCGCGATCCTGCCTATGCCCGTGAGCACTTGGCCGCTATGCTGGGCCCGCAGATGCAGGTGCCGCCGGCGTTTTCGGCTATCTCGGTCAATGGCGTTCGCGCCTACAAGTCTGCTCGCGAGGGCAATGCGGTGGACCTACCTCCGCGCCCCGTCGAGGTCTATGCCGCCGACCTGATTGCCGTGGGCGGCGAGGGTGATACATGCGTGTGGACCGTGGCGTTCTCGGTGAGCAAGGGCACCTATATCCGTGCGCTCGCTCGCGACCTGGGCCGTGCTTGTGATAGCGCCGCGCATATTTCCGCGCTTCGTCGCACCGCATCCGGTGCTGTTTCCATTGGCGCTTGTCATGCGGTGGAGGAGCTTTCTCCCGAGTCCGCGGCTGGCTTTGCCCTGAATCCCATTGCAGCCCTGGGCGCCACGCGTGTTGACTTGCCGGGCAATCTTGCCGACGACCTGCTCTGCGGCCGACGCATTCCCGTTGAGCGTGCGCTTGCCGATTTCGATGCCTCGAAGGCGCCGTTTGCGTTGGTGCTCGATGGGGGACTCAAGGCGCTCGCTCGCATTGAGAGTGGCCGCTTTGTTATGGAGCACGTGTTTCCGCAGGCAATCGGCGGTGTTCGATGATGCTTTCCGCTCGCGAGCTCGCGCGTATTTTTTTCGCGGGCGAGTCGGACGAGGCTCGCATCGTTACTGCCGATACGTTTGATGAGTGCGAGCACTTGGGTGCCGCATCGATTGCCATCGGCGTGTTCGATGGCGTTCACCGTGGACACCAGGAACTTATCGAAGCGCTTGTCCGTGATGCCCGTGCCCATGGCTGCAAGGCGGTCGTAGTTACCTTCGATCCCGACCCGGACGTCGTGGTGAGCCCTTCGCCCGCCCAAAAATTGATGACGACGGCCGACCGTCTGCATGCCCTGGCTCAAACCGGGGTCGATGCGGTGGTGGCCGTTCCCTTTACGCCTGAGGTTGCGGCGCTTGACCATGTTGATTTTCTCTCGCTGGTGTCGCGTCTGGTCGACATTCGATCGATTCGCGTTGGCAGTGACTTTAGGCTGGGTCGTGGTGGTGCTTCTGGTGTTGCCGAGATGCGCTCCTGGGGTTCCGAGCACGGCGTTGACGTGTATGGTCACGACCTGCTTTGCGAGGGCGGTGAGGCCATTTGCGCCACCCGCATTCGTCATGAGCTGGGACAGGGCCATGTGGAGCTTGCTGCTGAGTTACTCGGCCGTCCGTATATGGTGCGTGGCGGTGTTATTCGCGGCCGTCACGAGGGTTCTGGCATGGGCTTTCCCACGGCAAACTTGCAGGTTCCCGACGGCATTCAGGTGCCAGCCGATGGCGTGTATGAGGGTCTGGTGCTGGTCGATGACACCGCGTGGCCCGCTGCCGTGAACGTCGGCCTGCCGCCAACGTATGCTGACGATGCGGCATCTGCGCATCTCGAGGCTAATTTAATTGGTTATACGGGCGACCTGTACGGCGCTTCCGTTTCGCTGGCGTTTACGCGCTGGCTGCGTCCCTCGCGTGTGTTCGATTCGCTGGATGAGTTGATCGCGACCGTCGAGGGTAATATCGAAGATATTCGTCACAACTTGGGCGATCAGGGGGTGAGCATCCGTGATTAGCGATGAGGAAAAAGACCAGGTACGCGCTGCGTCTGACTTGGTTGCCATCGTGCAGGAAACGGTCGAGCTCAAGCCTCGCGGCCATGAGTTTTGGGGATGCTGCCCCTTCCATGGCGAGAAGACGCCGTCCTTCCACATTATCCCCGCCACGCAGGTGTGGCATTGCTTTGGCTGCGGCGAGGGTGGCGACGTTTTCACGTATATCATGAAGCGCGAGAACCTGAGCTTTCCCGAGTCAATCCGTTACTTGGCCGATCGCGCGGGTATTGAGCTGCATGACACCGGAGATCGCCGCGAGCGCGGCACCAAGCGTGCCCGCATCTACGATCTGTGCGCCGAGACCGCCCAGTTCTACCACACCATGCTCATGCGCGGTAAGGACGGCCGTCCGCGCGAGTACTTTGCCAGCCGCGGCATGGGCGGCGACGTCTGCCGCCGCTACTGCCTGGGCTTTGCACCGGGCCGTAACGCGCTGGTGTCGCACCTGTCCCAGGCGGGTTTTACCCCGCAGGAGATGATCGACGCCAACGTTGCCGTGAGTCGCGGGCGCGGGCAGCTTGCCGACCGCTTTTACGACCGCGTGATGTTCCCCATCTTTGACGAGCAGGGTCACAACATTGCCTTTGGCGGTCGCATTATGGGCGACGGCCAGCCTAAGTATCTCAACACCGCCGAGACGAGCGTGTTTCATAAAAAGCGAAACCTCTACGGCTTTAATTGGGCCAAGGAGTTTATCGTCGCGCAGGATACCGCCATCGTGGTAGAGGGCTATACCGACTGCATCGCCTGCTGGGAAGCGGGGATTAAAAACGTTGTCGCCACGCTGGGCACCGCGCTCACGGAGCATCACGTCAAGACGCTCACTCGCTTTGCCAAGCGCATCGTGTATATGTTCGACGGCGATACCGCTGGACAAAAGGCCGCCCGTCGCGCGATTCAGTTTATCGAGCAGGATTCCATGGACCTGCGCTGCGTGGTGCTCCCCGACGGCAACGACCCCATGGAGTTCATTACGGCGCGCGGCGGCCAGGAGCTGCAGAAACGCATTGACGCCGCCGAGCCCCTCATGGACTTTGTGTACCGTTCGCTGCAGGAGTCGAGCGACATCACCACGCCGGGTGGTCGCGCAAAGGCGCTGGAAGATGCGCTGACGCTTATCTATCCGCTGCGCGACAGCTATATGATCGACACGTACTTTATCCAGATTGCCGATCTGCTGGGTTTGGATCTGGAGACCGTGCGTGCGAGCTCGGGCCGTGTGTTTCGTGATGTCGCCAAGCGCGAAGATGCGGAACGACGTCGTGAGCAGAACTATGAACGCCAGCGGGCACAGGCTGAGCGGTCCGGCGGGATAGGCAGTCGGGCGTCGGGTTCTCGCGATGTCGGTCGCGGTGCTTGGGCATCGGGCGCGACGCCGCCGGTGTCCGCGCCGGTCGAAGAAGAGCCAAACGACTACGTCCCGCTCGATGCCTACGGTGCCGCGCCCGTGGAGGTCGTTGGCGATCTGCCGCCGATCGATGTGCCTGATGGTATGGGCGCTGTGCCTGCGGCTGACGGTTCGGGCGCGCCGTCTGCGGCGGCGCCGATGGTTCTTACCGATCTTGAACGCAAGTCCTTGGCAGGGGAGCGCGAGCTGCTGACCATGCTCACGAGCTACCCCGACCTGTTCCGCACGTATGCCGACCGCATCTGCTCCATCGAGTGGGTTGACCCACGTCACGAGTCCATCGCATGGGCCGTTCTGGCAACGCCGCCGGGAACCGATCCTGCAGCCTGCATGGATGCGGCACGCTCGGTGTGTCCCGAGGCGGCAACGCTTGTGAGTGCCGGGCGCATCTCGGCGACGAGCAAGCACCCCACCGAGACGAACATCGTCTTTATGCTCGATACGCTCGAGCTCTACACCATCAAACGTCGCATGCGAGCCGCGCAGGCCAAGCTGCGTCAGGACCGTTCACTCGACGATGAGGCCCGTCGGGTGCTGACGATGCAGGCGGTGCAAGATTCACAGCGCCAGCGCGAGCTCCAAAAGTCGATCGGTGGCGTGGCCGACCCGTTCCGTTTGATCGGTTTGGAGACCGCGGGTGCCGATCAGGCCTAGATGTTGTGGTCAACCAGCGTATTCTCGCCTATATCCTGTCTTTATTTTGGGTATAGACGTTCATGTGTGTGCTAAAGTATTGAGTCCTGTGGACTACGAAGGGAGAATCTGTGCCAAAAAAGACTGAGAGCACGGGTACTGGGCTGGAATCCTACGTTGCAAAGCTCATGGGCAACGGCTCAAACAGGACTTCGGTAACCGAGGACGAGATTCAGGTCGCCCTGAAGGATATCGATGTTTCTGATGAGCAGCTCAACGCGGTGTATTCCGCGCTGCGCAACAGCGGCATCCAGATTATCTCCGCGAGCGGAAACGACGACGCCCCGATGGCCGTCGACGATGACGATAACGATACCGACGATTTCGACGATGACGAGCACGATTCCGGCTCGCTTGACGATCACGAGCTTAAGATGGCCCGCCAGGCCGATGCCGAGATGGGCTCTTCCAAGAGCAAGAAGAAGCGTACCGTGCGCACGTCTCGTTCGCGTTCGCGCGTGCGCGGCATCGATGCCTCCACGGTGATGCTGACCGGCGACCCGGTTCGTATGTACCTCAAGGAGATCGGTAAGGTCGACCTGCTGACCGCATCTGAAGAGGTCGATCTGGCCATGAAGATTGAGGCCGGTCTCGAGGCTACCGAGAAGCTCGAGGCTGCCGATGCGGGCGAGATTGAACTCACACGCTCCGAGATGCGTCGTCTTACGCGTATCGAGAACGTTGGTCTTGAGGCCAAGCAGGCGCTCATCAGCGCAAACCTGCGTCTGGTCGTCTCCATCGCCAAGCGCTATGTCGGCCGCGGCATGCTGTTCCTGGACCTGATCCAGGAGGGCAACCTCG